>Ga0180435_10000001_pt1 | contig 276855 bp, 225 predicted proteins | sample SS_ome_3_FD_132467 | JGI IMG/M metagenome (GOLD analysis project Ga0180435, IMG submission 132467) | Hypersaline lake sediment archaeal communities from the Salton Sea, California, USA - SS_3_S_1 metaG | ecosystem: Environmental > Aquatic > Non-marine Saline and Alkaline > Hypersaline >... | reverse complement strand
GCTACGTGAGCTGGGTTTAGAACGACGTGAGTCAGTTCGGTCCCTATCCGTCGCGGGCGTAGGATACTTGAGGAGAGTTGTCCCTAGTACGAGAGGACCGGGATGAACGAACCGCTAGTGTACCAGTTGTCGTGCCAACGGCATTGCTGGGTAGCTATGTTCGGAAAGGATAAACGCTGAAAGCATCTAAGCGTGAAGCCTCCTCCAAGACCAGGTATCCCGTGGGCTATGCCCCCTGAAGGCTCGTTGAAGACGACAACGTTGATAGGCCGGAGGTGTAAGTGCAGCAATGCATTCAGCCGACCGGTACTAATAAGCCGTGCGACTTGACCTTATTAAGCATACAACGGTGTTTCCGAGTGCCCGATCCTATTGATTGTCTAGAGGATGCGCACCTGGCGTACTAGTCGGCGATGCGATCGCGAATGACTGATCGAGGAAGGTTCACGCCTCTCCTCATGCCGGGTGCCTCTTCTCAGCCGCTGATGGTAGCGGCCAGCCGCTGACAGCAGCGGCCGGTCACTCTTAACGAGCGGCGACGGATTGTTTCGGTGGCAATGGCGGAGGGGTCACACCTGTTACCATTTCGAACACAGTAGTTAAGCCCTCCAGCGCCGATGGTACTGCTCGGGCGACCTTGCGGGAGAGTAGGACGCTGCCGGAACGTACGGACCCCCCTGGCCGAAAGGCGAGGGGGGTTCTCTTTTTGTCTCTGAACCGCACCACCTGAGGGCGAGTCGGCGAGGTTTCCCCCTCGGGGAGCTGCGTGTGGCCGCACCGGACGACGTGACACGATGACGTCCGGCTTTGTCGCAGCGGCCGAGCTGTGTCATAATCCGGAGACAAGGAGGGACTTCCATGATCAGACGACTGATGACTGCTTCTTCCGTCACAGCTCTTGTGCTCCTCGGCGCGCTTGTCCCGGGGTGCTCCGCTCCCCCCCGGACCGAGCCACAGGTCGGAGGAGCCGAGCTGCCCGGCTGGGTGCTCGTGGTTCCGGTCGAGGAGAACGGCCGCAACATCTTCGTGGGTGGGTGCACGATGGCCCTCTCCGCGAGAGAAGGGGTCCATGCGGCGAGAACAGAGGCCCATCTCCAGATCACGTCGGCGGCGCGCACGCAGTTCACTGAGGTCTTCGCGCACTCATCGAGGGACAGCGGCGTCGAGACGACATCACTGGATCGGCTCGACTTTCGGGAGCTGGGATTCGAACGGTACGCCGAGGCCATGGTGGCGGCGACGCGGCTCGACCGGGTCTATCTTCGAAGCTGTCTTGGCGGCAGCAGATGGGAGAACGATCGGGCCCCCGACCCTGACGAGTTCGATGGCGAGGTCTGCTCGGTCTTCGTGCAGATCTCATTCGACACGGACGCGTGGGAGCGGCTCCTCTCGGAGACGCTGCGCGAGATGCGTCACCACTACGAGTCGAACGGGAAGCACAATCTGGCGGAACTCGCGGATTGGATCGACGGGCGCCTGCCCGAGGTCTTCGCTGAGCCCGGGGACGAGGAGCAGACGCACACGGGGAGCTGATGAAGCACGCCGACTTCGTCCACATCCACAACCACACCGAATACAGCCTGCTCGACGGCGCGCTCAAGATCAAGGATCTCGTGGCGCGGGCGCATGAGCTCCGTATGCCGGCGGTGGCCATCACGGACCACGGTGGTATGTTCGGCGCGATCGAGTTCTACGCCGAGGCGATGAAGAGCGGCGTCAAGCCCATCATCGGTATGGAGGCGTACGTGGATCGCCGGGGACATGATCAGCGTCCCGAGAGCCGCGTCCGCGAGAAGTACAATCACCTCGTTCTCCTGGCTCGCAACGAGATCGGGTACCACAACCTCATGAAGCTCTCGACCATCGGGTTCGTCGAGGGTTTCTACTACAAGCCGCGTCTCGACATGCAGCTTCTGCGTGAGCACAGCGAGGGGCTTCTGGCGACGACAGCCTGTCTGGCATCGGCGCCGGCGCAGCGTGTGCTCGCCGGAGATATGGACGGCGCCCGCGAAGCGGTGATCGAGCTTCTCGAGGTCTTCGGTGAGGAGCACCTCTATCTGGAGGTCCATCGCCACGGGATGGAGGAGGAGGAGCGCGTCATCGCTGGGTTCGTCAAGCTCTCGCGCGAGCTGGGAGTGCCCCTGGTGGCTGCCAACGACTGCCACTATCTCAACCGCGAGGACGCCGCCGCCCATGACGTCCTGTTGTGCATTCAGACCGGCAAGGTCATTGACGAACCGAACCGGATGCGGATGCCAAGCGACCAGTTCTACTTCAAGACCCCCGACGAGATGCGCGAGCTCTTCGCGGACGTGCCCGAGGCGTATGCGAACACCATTCGTGTCGCCGAGAAGTGCAATCTCTCGCTCGACTTCGGCAGCGTCCACATGCCGGAGTTCCCCATTCCCGAGGGGCACCAGGACGCCGCGTCCTTCCTGGCGGCGTTGACGTGGGAAGGCATCCGGCAGCGGTACGAGGAGATCACGCCCGAGATCACCGAGCGCGTGGAGAAAGAGCTCTCGATGATCGACGAGATGGGCTTCTCCGGGTACTTCCTCATCGTGCACGATTTCATCCGTGAGGCGCGGGAGCGTGGGATCCCGGTCGGCCCCGGGCGAGGGTCGGCAGCGGCGAGCATCGTCAGCTACGGCCTCGGGATCACCGAACTCGATCCGCTCTACTTCGGGCTGGTCTTCGAGCGGTTCCTCAACCCGGCGCGCAGGAGCATGCCGGATTTCGATATCGACTTCTGCTATGAGCGCCGCGATGAGATCATCGAATACGTCACGGAGAAGTACGGTCGCGAGTCGGTTGCGCAGGTCATCACGTTCGGAACGATGCAGGCGCGGGCCGTCGTCCGGGACGTGGGCAGGGTTCTCAACTTCCCCTACGGGGACGTGGACCGTATCGCCAAGATGATCCCGCGTGAGCTCAACATCACGTTGGACGACGCGCTCGCCCGCGTCCCCGAGCTCAAGGCCCTGGCCGCTTCGGACGAAACGCACGCGAAGCTGATACAGTACTCGAAGACGCTCGAGGGGTTGACGCGTCACGCGTCGACGCACGCGGCGGGCGTCATCATCGCCCCCGGCAGGATCACGGACTGGGCTCCGCTCTTCAAGACAAACCGTGATGAGATCACGACCCAGTACGCCATGAAGTCGCTCGCGAAGATAGGGCTTCTCAAGTTCGACTTCCTCGGCCTGAGGACCCTCACGGTCATACACCACACACTCCAGATGATCCGCGAGAACCACGGCGTCGAGATCGACCCAAGCGAGATCCCGCTCGACGACGAGGGGACGTTCGAATTGCTCGGAACCGGCCACACCGTGGGCGTCTTCCAGCTTGAGTCCTCGGGTATGCGCGACCTCGTCCGGAAGATGCGTCCGGAACGACTAGAGGACATCATCGCGACCAACGCGCTCTTCCGCCCCGGACCGCTCCGGTCGGGAATGGTCGACGACTACGTGAAACGCAAGCATGGGAAGCAGAAGGTCCGCTATCTCCACGACGAACTTGCGCCGGTGCTCGAGGAGACGCACGGCGTCATCGCGTACCAGGAGCAGGTTATGCAGGTGTCGAGCGCCCTGGCGGGCTTCTCCATGGGCCAGGCCGACGTTCTCTTGAACGCGATGCGCAAGAAGGTCGTGGACGTCATGGCGCAGCAGCGAGAGGACTTCGTGGCTGGCGCGACCGGGCGCGGCATTGACAAGAAGACGGCGGAGGCCGTGTTCGACCAGATGGCGAACTTCGCCGAGTATGGGTTCAACAAGGCGCACAGCGCGTCCTACGCGGTTCTCGCCGTTCGCACCGCGTACCTGAAGGCGCACTACCCGGCCGAGTTCATGGCGGCGAACCTGACCAGTGAGATGGACAACACTGACCGGGTCGTGACGCTCATCAACGAGTGCAAGCGAATGGGAATCCCGGTGCTCCCGCCGAACGTCAATGAGGGACACGCCGACTTCAGAGCGACGCCGCGCAACGACATCCAGTTCGGGCTGGGTGCGATCAAGAACGTCGGGCGGTCGGCCATCGAGTCGATCGTGACGGCGCGCCATGAGCACGGCGAGTTCGAGGACATCTTCGATCTTGCCTCTCGGGTCGATCTCAGGCTTGTGAACAAGCGCGTGCTTGAGAGCCTTGCGTTCGCGGGCGCGCTCGACGATCTGCACGGCCATCGGGCGCAGCTCGCCGGTGCGGCTCCTGCGGCCGTCGAACTCGGGCAGCGGATGCAGCGGGAGCGCGAGTCCGGCCAGACCTCGCTCTTTGGCGGCGGCGCGGACGTAGAAGCTGCCGTGGTGCAGCCGAGGAAGCTTCCCGAGGCGGAGCCCTGGCCGGACAGCGTCGCCCTGGCCAAGGAGAAGGATGTCCTCGGGTTCTACGTGACCGGTCATCCGCTGGCGCGGTACGGTCGCGAGCTCAGGGCCTTCGCGACCGCGTCGGTCGCGGGGATCGGCGAGATGGAGAACAAGGAGCCGGTCCGCGTCGGCGGGATCATCACCGAGATCAAGACAACGGATGACCGCAAGGGGAAGCGAATGGCTTTCGTGACGCTCGAGGATTTCACCGGGACCGTGGAGGCCGTGGTGTTCTCCACGTGCTACGCGGAGCACCATCAGTCGCTCACGCGTGAGGCGGCCGTCATCGTGGACGGTCGGGTCTCGACCCGGGGCGAGGAGGTGGCGAAGGTCATCGTGAGTGCGGTCGTTCCGCTCGGACAGGCCATGCAGCGATTCGTCGAACGGGTCCGGATCGAGCTCTCGACCGCCGGGCTCGACGACGACCTTCTCGAGAAGCTCCGCGACGCCCTCATCCGTCATCCCGGACGATGTCCGGTGGAACTTGTTCTTCGGTTGGGTGATGCGGAAGACCGGACGGTGCGTGTCGGGTCGATCCGCATCGAGCCCTCACCGACGCTGATGGACGAGCTCGAACCCTTGGTCGGAGAGTCCGCCGTGCATCTGATCGGGGCGGTTCAGCGGGACGCTGTTCCTGAGCCGGCTTTCTGATTGACACCCCTTTGAGCCATTGCTATATTCTCTCCAAATCGCGATGTTTCGCGAAGTTGGGGGGCCGTTCGATGCTGAGGAACTGGGCTGTCGCGGCTCTCTCAGTCCTATTGGTGGCCGTTCCGTTGACCGGTCGGGCGCAGTCGGATAGTCCTGTCCGGCTCGTGGACTTCCCGACCGCGTACGGTCTACCGCGGGGGATGTACTCGCTCGGCATGCGGATCGTCCCGGCGGGAGGCGTCATCGCAGGACTGGGGGTCGGCGTGACCGACTATCTGCTCGTGGGGATCTCGTACGGAGCCGGCAACGTCGTCGGCAGCGGCGAGCCGGAGTGGGACGACCGCGTCGAGTTCGACGTGAAGCTCAAGTTCGCCGAGGAGGCGACGGCTATTCCAACCATGGCCATCGGATACGATTCGCGCGGCTACGGGCGCCAGCTCGAGGACGGTGAGTACGAGAAGACATCGCCGGGGTTCTATATCACGGCGGCCAAGACCATGCCGTTCTCCGAGTACTACACGTTCCACGCAGGGCTTTCGAGGACCCTCGACCAGGACCGGGCCAAGCCGGACGTGATCGTGGGGGCCAGTGCCCGTTTCTCCCAGGAGTTCACGGCGATCGTCGAGTACGAGTGGGGGCTGGAGCGCGATTCCGAGGAACCGGAAGGCTCAAGCGGATATCTGAATCTCGGTCTCCGATGGGTCTTTGCCGAGCAGATCGAGATCGATCTCTATTTCCGGAACCTTGTCGGGCCGAGCGGGTCGCCGGAACTGAACAGCAGGGCCATCGGCTTCGTCTTCTATGACAGCTTCTAGTTCGTGAGCCGACGCGCTCCGGGCCGACCCCGGCGCGCGGAGGGGGGATCATGGTCGGTTGGCTGGAATTCGAAAGGCCGCTCGTCGAACTCGAGCAGAGGATCGATGAGCTCCGGAGCTTCGCGGACAGTCAGAACATCGACGTCGCGCGAGAGCTCAAGCGGCTCGAGAGCAAGGCCGAGGGACTCAGGCAGGAGATCTACGGGAAGCTCTCACGCTGGCAGATCACGCAGATCGCCCGCCACCCCAAGCGGCCGTTCACACTCGACTATATCAACCACCTCGGCATCGACTTCATGGAGCTTCATGGCGACAGGCGGTTCGGCGACGATCCGGCCATCGTCGGCGGCATCGGGTTCTGGGCCGGGCGGAAGGTTGTCGTGATCGGGCACCAGAAGGGGCGCGATACGAAGGAGAACATCGGCCGCAACTTCGGCATGGCGCAGCCGGAGGGCTATCGCAAGTCGCTCAGACTCATGCAACTTGCCGAGCGGTTCAACCGCCCCATCATCACGTTCGTCGATACCCCCGGCGCCTATCCCGGCGTCGGCGCGGAGGAACGCGGACAGGCTGAGGCGATCGCACGCAATCTCATGGAGATGGCGCGACTGCCGGTCCCGATCATCGTGTGCGTCATCGGCGAGGGCGGGAGCGGCGGGGCACTCGGGATCGCGGTCGGCGACCGCGTCCTCATGATGCAGTACTCGATCTACTCGGTGATCTCGCCTGAGGGGTGCGCTTCCATCCTCTGGCGAGACGCGGCGAAGGCGTCGCAGGCGGCCGAGGCGATGAAGGTCACCGCGTCCGACCTCATGGAACTTGGTGTGATCGACGAGATCATCACCGAACCCATCGGTGGAGCGCACCGTGACCCGGAGCGTGCCGCGAGGACACTGGAGGAGGCGATCGCGAGGCACCTCACGGAGCTCGAGGCGCTGCCGGGCGCGGAACTGGTGGACCGGCGGCTCGACAAATTCATGGCGATGGGCCAGTACCGGGAGATCTAGGAGCACCCGATATGAAGCTGAGCGGATTCACAGACAAGCGACACATCAACCTCGATCTCGATGCCGGGACGAAGCAGGAGACGCTGTCCGAGATGGTCGGACTTCTCGCTTCGTCACCGAAGATAACCGATCGCGACGGCCTGCTTCGCGACGTGCTCGCGCGCGAGGAGCTCGTGACCACGGGCGTTGGATACGGTGTGGCGTTCCCGCACGCGAAGAGCACCGCGGTCAAGGACGTTATCTTCGCCTTCGGACGTCTTCGCGGGGACGTGGACTTCGGCGCGCTTGACGGCGCCCCCGTGAGGCTCGTCTTCCTGATCGGCGCGCCGAAGGAGCAGGAACCGTCGCGGATATACCTGAACCTCATGGCGAGGCTGTCGTTTCTCATGAAGGACGAGGCGAACCGGAAGGCTCTGCTTGACGCAGGGTCGGTGGCGGATGTGCTCAGGATCTTCGATTCGGTCAAGTGACCGATGAACCAGGCCGCAGGGGGATGAAGGGGTGAAGGCCCGCAACTACATGACCCGCGAGGTCGTCACGGTCGGGCGCTCGGCCAACATCGCCGAGATCGCGCGGCTGCTTCGTGAGCACAACATCACGGGTGTGCCCGTCGTCGACGATGATGGGCGACTGCTCGGCGTCGTGACGCACGAGGAGTTGATCAATGTGTTCCTGCCACACTACCTCTCCATGTTCGACGAACTGGCGTTCCTGGATGACCTCAGCGCCATCGAGACGCAGACGATGAGCGAGATCGAGCCGGCGCTGTTCCTCGCTGAGGACGTCATGCACACGGACCCGCACACGGTCGCCCCCGAGACCTCGATAATGAAGGTGGCCGCCATCATGCTGAACAACAAGCACGTGCTTCTGCCGGTCGTCGATGACGACAACCGGGTCGTCGGTGTGATCAACAGGAGTGCCGTCAGCTCCGCATTCACCGGCGCTGCATCCGAGGAGGGCAGATGACCCGCGAGCCAGGACGTACTCCGGCGCCATCGCTCCGCACCGCGCTGCTCGCCGCCCTGTTGATCCTCACTCCCGTCCTCGCCGCGGCCTCCATGCTGTCGCCCGAGCTTGTCTCCTCCGATGAGACCGGGATTCGCCTGCGGCTGACGACTGACGCTCCGACCATCACGGGCTACGCCACGAACGGAGTCGACTACACGGTCGTGACGCTCCCGGGCGCCGGTTCCATCGGTCAGCCGGGCATGCCCGAGCTTCCCTGTGTTCGTGCGGTTCTCGGCGTTCCGTACTGCGACGCGGTCGAACTCGAGATCGGGACCGTCGACGGGGCGCGCATCGGCGACGTCCGGGTCGTTCCGGCTCCGTCGCTCGAACCGGTCGCAGAGGGCGAGCTCTCCCGCTACGGGCGTCAGGAATCGGAGATCTACGCGTCGTCCGGTCTCTGGCCGCCGCGCGCCGCCGACGTGACCGGGCCGAGGTGGCTCGGCCCGCAGTGGACGGTCACGGTTGAGCTCTATCCGTGCCGGTTCGCACCCGAGACGGGAGAACTTGTCGTTCACAGCGAACTCGATGTGACGCTGCGTTTCCGCGGCGCACGACGTACTCCCAGAGACCGCCGATCGGTCGTCCGCCCACGACAGGAGACCCTCCTCGAAGCCACGCTCCTCAACGCAGAGAGCGCACGGTCCTGGAGGAGACAGGGGCCCCTCGTCGAACGAACGGCCAGGGACGACTACTACTCCTCATCGCAGAACTGGGTCCGCATGCGGATCACCGAGCGCGGGTTCCATCGCGTGAGCCACGCTGAGCTTTCCGGGGCGGGGGTGGACGTGTCGGCCATCGACCCGGAGACGTTCCGTGTCTTCACCGGTGGCGGGATCCCGCTGCCCGAGGCGTACGACGACCCGCGGCCCGAGTGGATGCAGGAGTGCACCATCCTCGTCGAGGACAGCGGCGATGGGACGTTCGATTCGGGCGACGGCGTCGTGTTCTACGCGCTCGCAGAGGACGGATGGTCTGACGACTACGGATTGGTCGATCACGACGAGCCGCACTACGAGAACCCGTACGGCGACGAGAACATCTACTGGCTGACGTGGGAGGACGAGGGGGTGCCCTCCGGCTTCTCGACTGAGCCGCTCCGGATGGCGGAGGACGATCTTCAGAACTCGCCGACAGCCATCGAGGTCGACGAGCATCGCGCACGCATTCACTTCGAGCGCAACATCGTCACGAAGGAAGGTCGGTCCGACAACTGGTTCTGGCACGACATGGGGGCCAGCGAGGACTGGCGGTACTTCCACGAGGAGCTGTCCGGCGTCGTCACGGACTCGACAGGCATCCTCCGGGCGCGGATCGACGGCAATTCATCCACCGGGGGCGTCTACCCGGATCATCACGCGGTCTTCTACCTCAATACGGTCGAGGCGCTCGACGCCGAATGGGATGCCTACCAGACGCTGATGTTCGAGGTCGACGGGCTGTCGATCAATGATGGCTACAACACCTTCGCCATCAACATCCCGCGCGACATCCCTGGGGTCGACGACGAGGCCGTCCTGGTCGACTGGTTCGAGCTCCTCTACTGGCAGACGTTGGTCGCTTTGAACGACCGGATTCTGTTCGGGAGCTCGGGGAAGATCGGCGAACTCGAGTTCTCGGTCGACGGTTTCTCGACCTCGGACGTCACCGCGTTCAAGGTTCTCGACCAGTATACGGTTCGCACCGTGCCCGGCGTGTCTGCCGCGCGCGGCGACGAGACGCCGGGTGGCGACCGGGCCGTCGTGGTGACGTTCCAGGACGAGGTTGCCGACACGGCTTCCTATGGTCTTGTGGCCGGCGGCGGGTACATCGCGCCGGTTCTCGAACTCGACACCTTCGTCGACCTGCGGACGCCGACCGATGACGACTATATCATCATCGCCCACGACGAGCTCTACGACGAGTCGGTCCGGCTCAAGGCTCACCGCGAGAGTTCGGCGGGTGGCGGGTTCGACGTGCGGCTTGTGCGCGTTTCCGACGTCTACGACGAGTTCTCCTGGGGACTGATCGACCCGACCGCGATCCGCGATTACCTCAAGCTCACCTGGGAGATGGCGACGAACCCGCCGACGCACGTTGTGCTCGTCGGGGACGGCACCGTCGACCCGCGACAGTACTCCGTCTCCAGCCTTAAGACCTACATCCCGGTGCACTACACGCACATGGGCGCGAACACCGGGAACCCGTCGTACTGGCCTACCGAGTTCTGGTACGTTGCGTTCGACGCCGCCATCGAGTACAACCTCGGGATGGCCATCGGCCGGCTCACCGCCAACTCGGTCAACGAGCTGTCGACGATGCTCGACAAGATCATCGAGTACGACGCCGAGACGGAGCCGGCGCTCTGGAAGAACACCGCGATCCTCGTCGGCGACGACGAGTACACGTACGACAGCGAGACCGAGTACTTCCACACGGAGCAGACCGAGCTCATCGCCGACGAGATCCTGCCGTACGCCATCGACCGGAAGAAGCTCTTCCTGATGGAGTATGATCGCATCGGTCCTTTCAAGCCGGCGGCTCGGGAAGCGTTCCTCGAGATCTGGAACGACGGCGCCTTCCTCGTCAACTACACCGGGCATGGCAGCGAGATCGTCATGGCGCACGAGTCGATCTTCTACTTCGACGATGTGACGCTGCTCGGGAACCGGCCAGGCCTGCCGCTGTTCTTCGCGGCCTCGTGCAGACTGAATAAGTTCGACAGGATGACCGTCGATTCACTCGGTGAGGCGCTCGCGAAATCCGCGACGGGCGGTTCCATCGCCTCGATCGGAAGCACCCGCGACTCAGGCGCCTCGCAGAATGCCAACTTCAACAGAGATGTTCTGGCGGCCATGTTCGGCGACCAGCAGGCCGATCCCGCCACCGTTCTCGACATCGGACAGGCGGTGCAGGCCGGCGTAGCACTCGCACCTGGCTACTCGGCGTGGCTCAACGACACGAAGTTCATGGTCGTCGGCGATCCGGCGATCATGCTGGCGACACCCCGAGGGAGCGGGAGCCTCTCTTCGGATGAGGTGGACCCGATGATGCGGCGAGACGACGTCGAACTCGACGGAACGTGCACCGGAGCGACCGCGGACCTCGACGGTATCGCGCTCGTGACGGTGACCGACTCCGCCGACACCACCGGATATACGCTCCCGGCAAACGGCTATCACGTCGACTACTCGCTCGCGGGCGAGACCGTCTTCGACGGTCCGGTCACGGTGAGCGACGGCGAGTTCGACGCGACCTTCGTCGTGTCGCACGCCGCGACCGAGGGACCGTACGCCAGAGTCAGGGCCTACTGCTACGACGAAGACACGGACGGCGCGATCTCGCTCGAGAACGTGGCGCTGCGTGACAGCGTCACGACAACGGACGCGACGGGTCCCACGGTGACCATCGAGTTCGCAGGAGGCGCCACGTCGGTGTTGCCCGGCGCCGAGCTGACGGTTACGCTCTCGGATGAGAGCGGCATCAACACGGTCACCGGCGACGCCGGCGGGCCGATCTCGCTCATCCTGGACGAAGGCGACTCGACCGACGTCACGAGTTCGTTCGTCTACGACGTTGGAAGCTACCAGAGCGGTATCGTCGATCTCGATCTGCCGAGCCTGTCGTACGGCGCGCACACGATCGAAGTTGCTGCCAGCGACAACATGGGGAACCGCTCGACCGGCGAGCTGTGGTTCGAGATCGTCTCGGCGGCGGATTTCGAGGTCCGGAACGTGGCGAACTATCCGAACCCGTTCCCCGACGGTGGTGAGATCGGAACGTGGTTGATGTTCCAGCTCCCCGGGCCGGCCAACGTGCGCATTGACATCTTCACGGTCGGCGGTCGCCGTGTCCGGACCCTGGACGACATCCCCGCGAGCGCCGGCGCCAACCAGGTCTACTGGGACGGCCTCGACGTCGTCGGGGATGAGTTGGCAAACGGTGTCTATCTGTATCGGATCCACGCGGTCTCCGAGGGCTACCGAGGAGATAAGGCCGAGGCGATCGGCCGCGCGGTCATCATGCGATAACGACGGCTATCACGCGAGACAGAGTTCGAAGGGGGAAACGGGGAATGCGGAGTACACAGCTGCTCATGGCGGTCATGATCGTGGCGGCGCTCTCGAGCGTCGCGTCAGCCCAGGTCTCCATCGGTGGAGCGCAGTCGCTCTACATCCAGCCGGGGGCTCGTCCGGCGGGCATGGGTGACTGTTTCGTGGCGGTCGCCAGCGACTCCAGCGCGGTCTCCTGGAACCCCGCAGGACTCGCGTGGGTCGACGGGCGCATCAACTTCACGCTGATGCACACGCAGCTCGTCCCGGACTGGGACGACGTCTACTACGAGTACGCGGCGTACGCCCAGCGGGTCGAGGGACTCGGGACCATCGGCGCGTCGCTCGTGTATCTGACGTACGGTGAGCAGGCGGCGACCGACCCGGACAGCCCTGATGTTGTTGGCTACTTCGACAGCTACGAGGTCATCCCCTCCGTCGCCTACGGTGCGGAGATCGGCGAGAACCTCGCGGTCGGCCTGAACCTGAAGTTCGTCTACGTCAACCTCGCTCCGGCGCAGTACACGCAGGACCAGCAGAAGGGCTCGGGTTCGACCTTCGCGGCCGATCTCGGCGTGCTCTATCGGATGTGGGATGATCGACTGCGGCTCGGCGCGTCCGTGCAGCACGTCGGTCCAAGGATCGCCTACATCGACGAGGAGCAGTCCGACCCGCTCCCGCGCAATCTCAAGATGGGAGCGTCGTACAAGGTACTGTCGGACGAGATGAACGAGCTTCTGATCACCGGTGAGTACAACAAGTCGCTCGTCATCATCGAGGACATCGCCGACCAGACCGTCGGCGTCATTCTGAACTTCGGCGCCGAGTACCGCTACTACGACCTCTTCGGCCTCCGGGGCGGCTACGTCCACGACGAGGATGGTGAGGTCAAGGGCTTCGCGTTCGGGATGGGGCTCAAGTACAAGAACTGGTCGTTCGACGTGGCGAACGTGCCGCAGGCCGAGGGCCTGAAGCGGCCGTTCCGGTTCTCACTGAGCGCCACGTTCTAGACCCCGATATGAGGGAACTCGCGCTGGCGGAGGTGGTCCTCCCCGCGGGGTGGGCCGTTCGCCAGCGCTTTTCCAGCAGACAGGTGACCGCGCGCCGCACGCGGCCGGAAGCCACGATGGAGGAACGGTGAAGAGGCTCAAGAGGCGATCAAGCGCGCTGCGCGGCGCGCTGCTGGTGTGCATCATCGCGCTCCTGGTCACGGGAACGGCATCCGGGGAGACGCTGCTGTGTACGAAGGGCGCCGAGCGGTCACTCGAAGAGCTCCGGGCCGTGAACGCGAAGAACTACCCTCACGACCCGCCGCCCGTGTCCGCGATCGAGCTGGCGCGTCGGAGGGGTCGTAGCGACGGTGGTCGCACGACGCTGCGCTTCCTTGCCATCCGGGTTCAGTTCCAGCCGGACGACGATCCGCTGAGCACCGGTGACGGGACCTTCGATCTCTCGCCGTGGGACGGTCAGACGTTCGACGGACCGCCGCACGATCGCGAGTACTTCGAGCTTCATATGACGGCCGCGAAGAACTACTTCGAGTCCGTCTCGCACGGCGCGGTCACCATCGAGTACGACGTGATGCCGGCCGACCCGGATAGCGGGTACGTGCTCCCGTACGAGATGGGGTACTACCACGATTACTCGGAGGAGCAGGTCTGGTACGTCTCGCAGGTTGAGGCGTTCACGCGCGACGCGTTCGCCGCGGCCGACACGACCGACTCGCTCGATTGGGCGTCGTACGACGGATATGTTCTCTTCTTCGCGGGGTCCGACTGGCAGAGCGACATCTTCTACGACACACCGTACGACCTTCCGGCGGCCCACATCACGCTGGGCGAGCCGATCGTGGTCGCGGGCGGGACGCACGAGATCTGGAACGCGTCGCTCATGCCCGAGACGTCGAGCCAGGACGGTCTCACCGCGGTCCTCAACGGCACGCTGGTCCACGAGATGGGCCACGCCATGGGGCTGCCCGACCTCTACAACACGTCCAACTTCTGGCCGTCGATCGGTTACTGGGGCATCATGGACTCCGGCGGCCGCATCGGCATGAATACGCCGTGGGGCTATGCCTACGGGCTGGTCCCTGTGCCGCCCTGCGCCTGGTCGCTCGAGTACATGGGGTGGACCGAGCCGGTGGTCGTCCTCGACGACGCCGAGAACCTGCAGGTGAAGGCCTCGGTGCTTCGTGGCGGTGGGCAGCGGATGTTCAAGGTCCCCATCACCAGCGACGAGTACTTCCTCGTCGAGAACCGGATGGACGACATCGGCAAGGACGGCGTCGTCGCGATCGAGCAGGAGCGCGGAGTCGTGCTCGGCCCGGTCGACCCCGACTGCCAGCAGCCGATCTGTCCGGTCAATCACGAATATGACTATCTGCTGCCGGGCCCCGGCATGCTCATCTATCACATCGACGACACGCGGGTCATCCCCGGGCTCATGCCGTACGACACGGTGAACATCGATCGGAACCGTCGTGGGGTGGCGATCGAAGAGGCCGACGGCATCCAGGACCTCGGAGACGTCGGGAGCTTCTACTGGACCGGGAGTCGGTACGATCCCTTCTTCAAGGCGAACAATGACTCGTTCTCCTACGACACCTATCCGTCGACCGACGACAACCTCGGTAGAATGAGCTACATCTCCATCACGGGAATCTCGGAGCCGGACTCGGTCATGACGTTCGATGTCCGGTTCAACCGCTGGAAGGAAGGCTGGCCCATCGAGTTCGAGGCTCCCTCCGGAGCGGTGTCCCCGCGCGTCGGCGACCTGGACGGTGACGGCGACATGGAGGTCGTGCTGGCAACGGCCGACGGACTCATCTATGCGTTCCGTCACGACGGCGGAGCGGTGCTTCCAGACTGCGCAGGCCCGCACGGGTTCATCGCCGTCGCGAGCGGACACATCTCGCGGACGCCGGCGCTCGCCGATCTGGACGGCGACGGGACGCTGGAGGTCGTGGTCGTCTCGGACGACGGCATGCTCCATGCCTGGCACGTGACCGATGACGATGGGAACGGACACGCCGATCCCGTCTCCGACCACTTCCCGGTCGAGATCGGTGGGCCGGCGAGCGCGCCGCCGATCGTGGCCGACCTCGACGCCGACTACGGACTCGAGATCGCGGCCACGTCTCGTGGCGGCGATCTCGTGATCGTCGACCAGGCCGGTCGGCACGTCGGAACCTCGCCGTACTCCTTCGGCGTACTCGTGCTGGACGACGTGACGATGGCGGCCGGTGATCTGGATGGTGACGATGAATCGGAGCTCGTGCTCTCGACGACGAACAGAGGGTGGGTGACCGCCCTCAACGCCGACGGTACGCCGCTGCCCGGCTGGCCCGTCGATGTTCCGGGATGGGAGAACGAGACGGTTCGCGTGCTCCTCGGCGACCTCGATCGCAGCAGCGACGGTCGACTTGACATCGTCGCCGCCGGCTCGGACGGACGTGTCTTCGCGTGGGACCGGTACGGGGAACGCCTGCCCGGGTGGCCTGTCGACCTGGGTGAGGATATCGCCGGACGTCCGTCGCTCGGTGACCTCGACGGGGACGGGTATCTCGAGATCATCGTTCCGGTCGGCTCGACGCTCGTGCGGGGCGTGCGCTCCAACGGCACGGCGGTCGAGAACTGGCCGCTGGCGTTCTCGGCGGGTGATAGCACGCGCAGCGCGAGCGCGTCGCCGCTGGTGGGCGACATCGACGGCAATGGCGTCGTGGACGTCCTTATGGGCGGACCGGGCGGCGGGATCTACGCCTGGGATGGTCTGACCGGCGAGGCCCTGCCCGGCTGGCCGCTCTCGTCCGACGTCTCGCTCGGCACTCCGTGGATCGGGGACGCCGAGGGCGACGGCGAACTCGATCTGATGGTCGCCGGCAACGGCGGCCGCGCGCTGTTCTATCATCTGCCCTACGACGCGGCGCCGGGGACGCTCGTCTGGCCGACCGAGGCGGGGAACCACGCCGGCACCGCGTGCTTCGCCGATTCGCTGCTCGGCGACGAGTTCGAGGAAACGCTGACGCTCATGGCGCACGACCGGACGTACTGCTACCCGAATCCCGCGCGTGAGGAGGACGTGACCATCAGGGTCTACCTCGAGGAGTCGACCGACATCCTCGTGGAGATCATGGACGTGACCGGTCAGATCGTTGAGACGCTCAACGCGGACGGCGTGGCGGCGGTCAACGAGCTTGTATGGGAGACCGACGGTTTCGCCAGCGGGCTCTACCTCATACGGGTCGAGGTGGGGTGGGAGCGCGCGAGCGTTCTGGCGGGTGGCGTCATAGGCCGCACCGAAGAGAAGATCATGAAGGTCGCCCTGATCCGCTAGGGCCGAGTCTGGGCGGCGACCACGGTGGAGACGCGATGAGGTACCTCATTCTGTTGACGATCACGCTGACGGCGGTCGCAGCGGCGGCCGGGCAGGCGCCCGTCGTCGCGACGCGCGCCGTGCCCGAGGACCTTGTCCTCATCTCGTCGCTCGACGCGGGGGAGGAGCTTCTCCAGCTCGTGTCCGAGGGCGGGATGTCCGTCGAGGTGGAGACGGAACACGACCCGCCGAAGATGATGCTCCTGTCGATGGCCGTCCCCGGCGCCGGCCAGCTGGTTCAGGGCGAGAAGCGCGGGTATCTGTACCTTTTGCTCGAGGCCGCCATGTGGGGCGGCTTCTACTATCTCGACCAGAAGGGACTCGAGGAGCGTAGCGACTACGAGGACTTCGTCATCGAGAACTGGGACCTCGCGGCCTACCAGGACTTCTTCGAGGAGAACTGTCTCGAGGATCCGCACGATTACGCGAACGGCTGCCGGCCGCTGGCACCTGAGGGTTCGCAGGAGTTCTACGAGGACGTTGGCAAGTATGACGTCTACTGGCCCTGGTGGAGCGGCGACGGGTCTCCGAATGACGTCACGTCCGATGACATGGCGCTCAGGGACGAGTACTGGGGGATGCGCAAGGACAGCAACGGGCATCTCCGTCAGGCTCGGCACTTCATGATGGCGGCGCTTCTGAACCACGTGGTGAGCGCGCTGGACTCGTTCTTCATCGCGCGGACACCCGGGGCGCCCGAGGCGCCCGCTGATCTGGGGCTGGAGTTCGGCGTGCCAGACGACACGGCCGGGCTCTCGCTCGCACTCGTCGCGAGGTATTGAGGAGCAACAGATGAACCGACGCATCGCTTGGCTTCCCGTGATCCTGGTCCTGGTGCTGGCGCAGATCGCCGTCTCGGCCCCGGGGTCCCACCTCCCGGCGCGCGACGATCTCGCGCGAGGGGGTCTGTCGCTCCGCTACGACGAGCCGATCTCCGAGCTGGAGCCGGAGGCCCAGCCGGTCGAGTTGTCGAGATCCGGAGGCGGCCGTGGCGAGAAGAATCCGCTGGTCGCGATGCTGCTGTCGTTCGCGGTGCCCGGGTGGGGTGAGTTCTATACGGGGCATGACGGACGCGGCCGCGCCTTCATGGCGGCCGAGGGCGCCATCTGGGTCGGGTACGTCTCGTATCGTCTCCAGGAGGACATGCGGGTCGAGGACTACGAGGAGTACGTCTCGGTCCATCTGGGTGTCGACGAGGGCGCAGATCACTCGTACTACGAGGATCTGGCCGACTACATCCGGAGCGAGGGGGCCAACAGCTACAACGAGGACATCCGGAGCGAGGCCCGGAGCCTCTTCCCGGATGACCTCGAGGCGCAGGAGCGCTACTTCCAGCAGAACGCCTACTCGGGCGACGACATGTGGGATTGGGGAGCGCGCGCGCGTCTCGAGGAGTATCGCGAGCTCCGTCATGACGCGTCGGTCTCGTCCCGGAACGCTTTCTATATGACGGGTCTGGCCGTGCTCAACCGGGCGCTCTCGGGCATTGACGCCGCCTGGATGGCGCGACGCTCCAACGCAGGACACGACGGCGCGCCGCCGGCCAGGCTCTCGATCGCGCCGATCCCCGAGGAGAACGGACGGTGCGGGAGCAAGGCAACGCTGGAGTTCTCCTTCTGATGACCGGGCGGGCTCCGTCCCGCCGCACGATCCCCTGACATGGAGCACGCCATGATGCTCTCACCGCTTCCGGCGCCCACGACGCGACCGGCGTCCATGAGGCGTTGTCGTCCGTGGGCGCGTGCCGCGGCGCTTCTCGCGCTCTTCGTGTGTCTCATCGCTGCTGTCGAGACCATGGCAGCGGACCCCGAGCGGGCGGTTGCGCCGCTCGAGCTCGTCTGGGAACTCGACGTCGGCGCGCTGGGTCTCGACCGACCGAGCGCCCTGGCGGTCGATGACCACGACCGGTTCTACGTCGTCGACGGCGGCAACGACCGGGTGCTCATCGTCGCTCCGGACGGTTCGCTTGAGCGGGAGCTCGGCGGGTACGGCTGGGGCGAAGACCGGCTTGCGGGACCGCTCGACATCGCCGTCGACCCGGGTATCGCCTCGTACGTGCTCGACTGGGGGAATCGTCGGGTCGTCGAGTACGACGCCGAGGGGGACTACCTCGGCGTGGTGCTCGATGAGGCGCTGCTGGGCGAGCCGATGGGGCTCGACTTCGGCTCGGGCGGCGAGCTGCTGGTCGCCGACGCCGACGCGCAGCTTGTGCGGGTCTTCTCGCAGTTCGGCGAGCCGCTCGACCCGATCGGGAGCTTCGGAGGGGAGGCGGGCGGACTCGTGGGCCCGACGAGGGTCGCGATGGGGCCGGGGCGCGAGGTCGCGGTCTCGGACCCGCTGTCCTCGGAGGTCAAGCTCTACGACGAGTTCGGCTCGCTGCTGGTCACCATGACGACCGGAGCATCGTTCGCGCCGGCCGCGCTCGTGTTCGACCCGCTCGGTCGTCTGGCCGTCGCCGACCCCGTGGCGGGGACGGTCTCGCTGTTCGACTGCTCGAACGGCTCGCTCGTCGCCGCTGTCGGGCGCGATGCGCTGGGCCCGTCCGCGGCGCCGACGGGACTGGCGATCGACCGAACGGGGAGGCTTCTTGTCCTGGCAGGTCCCCCGGAGAGGATCCTCGCGTTTGCGCTCGAGTACGACGACCGATAGCAGGCTCGCGCGCGCGGCGCTGGCCGCGGCGCTCCTCATCGCGCTCGCGGTGAGCGCCGGTGCCGGGACACTGACCCGTTCGGCGGGGCGCCGAGTCCTCGACCTGCGGGGAGCCGACATCGACGCCGGCCGCATCGCTCTCCCTGACTCGATGGTGGTGGCCGGCACCGATTCGCTCGTCCTCGACGGGCGTCCGGCGCGTCGCGACATCGACTACGTTCTGGAGTCGGGGCGGGCCGTCCGGTTCCTGCGCGACCTCGCGGACACCTCCGCCATCACCCTGACCTACCTCTACATCCCGGGCGTCGTCTCCGCCGTCCACCGGTCGGCGGTTCTCGACCTCGCGGCCGAGCTTCCGGACGTGTTCGCCGGGTCGGACAGCCTGATCGGTCTCCGGTTTCCGGAGGCGGAGCCGCGTGCGGTCGCGTCCGGGCTCCGCGTCGGGGGAGCCAAGACCTTCGGGCTCAGCGTCGGTTCGGACCGCGATCTCAAGCTCGAGCAGTCGCTCCGCCTGAACGTGGAGGGACGCGTCACGCGGGACGTCTCGGTGCGCGCATACCTCTCCGACCAGAACACGCCACTTCTTCCCGAGGGCGATACCGAGGAGCTCCGGTCACTCGACAAGGTCCTCGTCGAGATCGAGGGGAAGAACGCCTCCGCGACCATGGGCGACTTCGTGCTCGACGTGCGGTCCGGCAGCCTGCTCCGGATGCGTCGCGAGCTGGAGGGGGCGATGGTCACGGCCCAGCGCGGCCCCCTGAGCGTGGTGGCCGCGGGAGCGCGCGCCGACGGGGAGCAGTCGAGCACGACGTTCGTGGGCGCCGAAGGGAAGCAGGGTCCGTATCTCCTCCCGGACTCACAAGGCGCCGTCGGCGTCACGATCGTGGCCGGGAGCGAGCGGGTGTGGCTTGACGGGGTGCTTCTGCGACGGGGGAGCGACAACGACTACACCATCGACTACGCCACCGGGGAGCTCCAGTTCTCGGAGCGGCGGCCGATCACGGCCGAGAGCCGGATCGAGGTCGACTACGAGCACGCGACGTCGGACTTCGATCGGGACATCGCGGGCGGGAGCGGGAGGCTCGTCTCGGTCGACGGACGCTTCGAGCTCGGTCTCGCGTACTTCCGCGACTCCGACGACGATTCGAGACCGGTCGCGGCCGATTTCACGGACGCCGACCTCGCGATCCTCGCCGCAGCGGGTGACGATGTCGAACTCGCCCACGACGACGGCGTGGACTCCGTGGGATACGGCGCGGGCGACTACGAGGCGGTGCCGGACGGCACGTTCGAGTATGCGGGCGCCGACTCCGGCTCCTACGACCTCGCGTTCGAGCGGTTCGAGGGTGGCGACTACGCGTACGACTACGTGGCCGGATACTACTACTACGCGGGTGAGGGAGCCGGCACGCACCGGCTCGGGCGCCGGCTGCCGCTTCCCACGGACTCTTCGATCGTGGCGATCGACGGCGCGGCGCGGTTCGAGGGGGGAGGGTTCGTCGAGGGCGAGGCGGCGCTGTCGTCGTATGACGCCAACACGCTCTCCGGTCTGGACGACGACGACAACCTCGGAAACGCGGGGGTCCTTCGCTTTGAGTCGCCGGCGATGTCCGGCGGGATCCTCGGGGCGGCGAAGCTGTCGGCCGTGGGGAGCGCGCGTCGCGTGGGCGGCAACTTCCGGGGGAACGGACGGTTCCGTGAGAACGGGTACGAGGATCGCTGGGAGCTTCGCGGACTCGAGCTGCCCGGCGAGGAGCTCACGGGGGAGGGCGCGCTCCGGATGGAGCTCCCCGGCGGCGGGGGTGGCGAGCTCCGCCACGGCCGGCTGGAGCGCGGCGAGGCGCTTGTCTCGCAGAGCACGCAGCTCTCGATGGACGTCTCGCCGGTGGACCGCTCGCGTCTCTGGGTGAGCGCGAAGCTCGTGGACCTGGACTACTCGGCGGCCGGAGACACGGCCGTCACGAGGGAGCGACGGCTCTACCGGGCCGGCGGCGACGTCACGCTCGGTCGGGTCAGACCCGGTGTGACGTGGACGAGCGACGAGGCCACCGAGAACGGAACGGGGGAGCGGTACGAGGAGTACGGCGCGACCCTTGCGAGCGCGGGACTCGCCGGTGTCTCGCTCCGGGCCGGGTACGCCTACCGGCTGACAGACCGTCGCGCGTCGGGCGACGTGTGGACGCGGGCGTCGCACACGACCACGGAGAGCTACGGCGTGGAGCTCACGCGGTGGGAGGCGCTGACCGTCGACGCGAGCGTCTCGAGGCGGATGACTGACTTCGAGGAGGGGTTCGCCGAGGCGGGCACGCGGTCCGACCTGGCGCGCGTTCGTCTGGGGCACACCTCACTCGGCGGTGCCGTGCGGGGCGAGGTGCGATATGCCGTGACGACCACCGAGGTCGAGGAGAAGGAACGCTACGTCACGTATGAGGACGACGTCGAGATCGTGCGCATCGTCTCGACCGGTCGGTACCTTCCCGTGACCGACCTCAGCGCGGGTACGCGCTGGACGTTCCGGCCGGTGTCGCGGGGGTCGTCGACGAGGCTCCCGGACCCGAGCGCCATGAGACGCTGGCTCACACGGCTGAGTCTGGAGACCGACATCCGGCTTCGCGAGGCGACTACGACCACCGAGAAGGACCGTCTCTACCTGCTCGACCCGGCTGTCTTCCGTGGCGACGATACCGTCAGCGGCGACCTCATCGGCCGTCACACACTCCGCTACACCAGCTCCGGAGGCGCACTCATCGGGCGGTTGGCGTACCGGTCGCACGACGGCCTGACCCGCGTCTACGCCAACTCGCCCGAGGAGCGTCGCGATCGGGGGGTCACCGTCGAGCTCAAGCTCGCGCGCCCCGGCGGTCTGGCGTACCGGGTGCAGGGTGACGCGGGAAGCAGGCGCCGGGACTCCGAGGGGACCGTGGAGAGCTACGACGTCGACGAGCGGTCGGTCCTCGGCGAGATCAGCCATCGTGGCGCGGGCCGGCTCGAGCTTCGTCTCACGGGCGTCTACGGGATCGAGGACGACGCCGTGTCCGGGGTCCGGGCCGATGTGTGGAAGCTGACGCCGAGCGCCACCTGGCGGCTCAAGGGACGCGGTTCGGTCTCCGCGAGCGTGACCCGCCTCACTGTCGAGTCGACGGGCGGGACGCCTCCCCGATACCTCGCCGAGGGCCGGGTCGAAGGGGACGCGGCGGATTGGAGGCTGTCCGCCGACTACCGGTTCAATCGCTACATCACGGGGAACCTGAGCTACACGGGTGAGAGGCGCCCCGGGTCGGATGACCGCCACACGGTCGACATGCGGGTGAACGCGTTCTTCTAGCGTCGCCAGGAGGACGAGGAGTTGTCGAGGGTGCTTGCACACGGTGTTCCGTTCACATGCGCGCTGCTCGCGGCGGCGCTCGCGCTGCTCGTCTGCCCGGCGCCCGCTCCGGCGGCCGGGCCGGCCGACGCGGGCGTCGACGTCCCGGTCGCCGGAGCCACCGGCGACGCCGTCGTGACCGGCGTGCGGGTCGAGGGGCACCAGAGCGTGGGCACGCGTGAGCTCCTCGACGCGTTCGGGGTGTCGCGAGGCGATCCGCTCGATGTGACCTCGCTCGGTGCGGGGGCGGACGCCGTGCTCGCGCTGCTGGCGCGTTCCGGAAGCCCGTTCGCAACGGTCCGTGTCGACTGGGACGACGACGACCGTGCGGAGGTGGTCGTGACGGTCCATGAACGCCGCGACGCCCGGATCGAGTCCGTCGCGATCCGGGGGAACGCAGCGATCGGGTCCGACGACCTCCTGGCCGTGATCGCGGCGCGCGCCGGGACCCCGATCACTGCGGGTCTGCTCGAAGGAGACGCCGCGGCCATCGCGGAGCGATACGCGGAGCGGGGCTACCCGCTTGCGCGGGTGCGTCCCACCGTGAGCGCGGGCAGTGTCCGCGAGGGACTGCGCGTGGCGTACGCCGTCACGGAGGACGCGCGGGTCGCGTTCGGGAACGTTCTCATCAGCGGGAACGAGCGGACGCGCGAGCACGTCATCGTGCGCGAGACCGGGATCGTCTCCGGAGAGACCTACAATGCGTCGGTCGTTGAAACAGCGCGGCCGCTTCTCGAGCGTCTTCCGTTCCTCGCGTCGGTCGCTGAACCGGTCGTGGCCGTCGACCGCGGCGGGGGCACGGCCGACGTGGGTATCGAGGTCGTGGAAGCGCGCGCGAGTCGGCTCAGCGGCGTGCTCGGCTACGCGCCCGGCGGCGACGGCGAGGGGGAGGTCACCGGGAGCGTCGACATCGACCTCGGCAACATCGCCGGGACCGGTCGACGCGCGGCGGCGTCGTGGGAGAGAGTGCGTGAGGGCCACGACCGTCTCGCGTTCGAGTACACGGAGCCGTGGGTACTCGGGGCGCCGATCGACATCGGCGTACGCGCCGAGCAGGTCAACCGGGACACGCTCTACTCGACCGCGGAGGGCGACCTCCTTGTCACGGCGCGGTTCGGGGCCGATCTCCGCCTCACGTGGTCGATCGGAGCCGAACGATATGTGCCCGGTACTGGAGACGACCCCGCCACCGACGGGTACCGAACGGCCATCGCCGTCGAGTACGACCGGACGGACCACCCCCTGAACCCGAGGCGCGGCGTCGAGATACAAGGCAGCCTGAGCTACGCCAACGTGGACGCCGATGAGGACGCCACGTCGCAGCGCACAGGTGTGCTGTCGGTCTCGGGGGCCGCCTACCTGCCGGTCCGGCGCGCCCAGGTGCTTGCGCTCGCGGCGCGCGGGGAGGCTCTGGCGTCGAATCGGGAGGACGTGCCGCTCCACCGGCAGCTCGTCCTCGGCGGCGCCGGCGACCTCCGCGGGTACCGTGAGGAGCAGTTCCACGGGACGACGACGGCGCTGGCGACGCTCGAGTACCGCTTCATCCTGGGGCGCAACGCGCGCCTGGCCGCCTTCCTCGATATCGGACACTACGCGCGCGATGGTGCCAACCCCGCAGAGGACACGAAGTTAGGCTACGGGGTCGGGTTGCGGGGTGAGACCCGATTGGGTATAATCGCCGTCGACTACGGCCTGGGCGAGGGGGACGGCTTCCTCGACGGCAAGCTCCACGTCGGTCTCATCCGCGAGTTCTGACGCACCCGTGGCGCCCGCTGCCGCGATCCCATCTCCGAGCAGACGACCCCGGAAGGAGCCGATCCGACCGATGGGAAAGAAGAAGAGCCCCGTGGCGCGCATCGACGAGCTTCGGGAGCTCATTCGCTATCACGACCAGCGCTACTACGCCGACGCCGATCCGGAGATCACCGACGCCGAGTACGACGCGCTCATGCGCGAGCTGGCGGGGCTCGAGGCGGAGCATCCGGAGCTCGTCAGCACCGACTCGCCGACGCAGCGTGTGTCGGGCGAGCCGACTGAGGGCTTCGCCACCGTTCGTCACGCCGAGCCGATGCTGTCGCTCGACAACACCTACTCGGCCGAGGAGCTGCGCGAGTTTGACGGACGGGTCGCCAGGCTGTTGCCGGACGAGCCGGTCGAGTACGTCGTCGAGCTCAAGCTTGACGGCGTGAGCATCTCCGTGACGTATGAGAACGGGGTGCTCTCTCGCGCGGCGACGCGCGGCGACGGGACGTCGGGCGACGATGTCACCGCGAACGTCAGGACGCTGCGGTCGGTTCCGCTCCGGTTGACCGGTCCGAACGCGGAGTCGAGCGTCGAGGTGCGCGGCGAGGTCTTCATGACGCGTTCCGGGTTCACGGCCCTCAACGGGGCGCGCCGCGCTGCGGAGGAGACGCCGTTCGTCAATCCGAGGAACGCAGCCGCGGGGTCGCTCAAGCTCCAGGACCCCCGGGAGGTGAGCGGGAGGCCGCTCAGAGCGTACTTCTATCAGCTCGTTCGACCGGAGGAGCTCGGCGTGACGAGCCATACGGACGCGCTCCGCGTCATCGCGGCGATGGGGCTGCCGGTCGAGCCGCACTGGGAGCGCGCCGGCTCCATCGAGGAGGCGGTGGCGTCGTGTGACGCCTGGCGCGACCGCCGCGGGACGCTGGACTACGACACCGACGGCATGGTCGTGAAGGTGGACTCGCTCGATCAGCGCGAACGGCTCGGGAGCACGGCGAAGAGCCCGCGGTGGGGGATCGCGTACAAGTTCCCGGCCGAGTCGGTGAGCACGGTCGTCACCGACATCGTCGTGCAGGTCGGCCGAACCGGCCGCCTGACGCCGGTCGCGCTTCTTGAGCCCGTCTTCGTGTCGGGATCCACCGTGTCGCGCGCGACGCTCCACAACGCCGACGAGATCGAGCGACTCGACGTGCGCGTGGGCGATACGGTCATGATCGAAAAGGGTGGCGAGGTCATCCCGAAGATCATCAAGGTCGTCCGCTCGAAGCGGAGGGGACGACCCCGGCGTTTCCGCATGCCGACCGCGTGTCCCGCGTGCGGCGAGCCTGTCTCGCGGGAGGAGGGCGAGGTCGACACGCGGTGCGACAACGTCGCCTGCCCGGCGCAGGTGAAGCGGGCGATCCAGCACTTCGCGTCGCGCGGGGCGATGGACATCGACGGTCTCGGCCCGGCCATCGTGGAGCAGATGGTCGAGGGTGGACTCGTCCGTGACTACGGCGACCTCTACCGACTGGATCCGAGCGACGTCGTGGAACTCGAACGGATGGGCGAGACATCGACCGCGAACCTCATGGCGGCGCTCGAGGAGAGCAAGACGCGTCCGCTCGACCGGGTCATTTTCGCGCTCGGCATCCGGCACGTCGGATCGCGCGTGGCAAAGGCACTCGCTGAACGCTTCCGGAGCATCGACGAACTCGCGTCGAGCGACCGGGAGGCGCTTGCCGAGACGGATGAGGTGGGGCCCGTGATCGCGGAGAGCGTCCGGACCTTCTTCAGCTCGAAGCGGAATCTCGCCGTCATGGAGAAGCTTCGCGTCGCGGGTGTTCGCCGGAAGGCGGCCGGAGGCAGTGGCTCGCGCCGACCGGGTGGCCCAGAGGGCGAAGGCCCGCTCCGTGGGAAGCGCGTCGTCCTGACGGGGACGCTTTCGGCGATGACCCGGCAGCAGGCGAAGGACGCCGTCGAGGCCGCCGGCGGACGCGTCACCGGGAGCGTCAGTGCGAGCACGGACCTGGTCGTGGCCGGCGGGAATCCGGGCTCGAAACTGGAGAAAGCACGCCGGCTGGGTGTTACAATCGTGAGCGAGAGTGAGCTTGAGACGCTCCTCAGGAGCTGATTCCCCGGGTCTTCACACCGAGGGTCCGGTGAGGGGGTACTGTCCCCCCGTGGGGCGGCCGCACGCGGTCGGTCCGGGCAACACGGAGCAACGAGAGGAATGAGGTTGTCATGCTGGTGATGAAGGAAGCGCGCGACGGACGGACGACGCCCGAGCTCGAGGCGGTCGCACGCGACGAGGGGATCGACATCGCGCTTCTGGCCGAGCAGGTGGCGAGCGGGCGTGTCGCGATCATGAAGAGCTCGAGGAACTCGCATCGTCCCGTCGGCGTGGGTGAGGGGCTTCGGACGAAGGTCAACGCCAACCTCGGGACGTCATCGGATGCATCTGATATCGAGGACGAACTGCTCAAGGTCGACGCCGCCATTGAAGCCGGGGCCGACGCGGTCATGGATCTCTCGACGGGCGGTGACATCGATCGTATCCGCCGCGCCGTCGTCGAACGCTCGACCGTCCCGGTCGGCAGCGTCCCGATCTACCAGGCCGCCATCGAGGCGCGACGCGACGGCCGCGGCATGGTCAACATGACGTCGGACGAGATCCTCGATGGCGTCCGGAAGCATCTCGACGACGGGATCGACTTCGTCACGGTCCACTGTGGTGTGACGCGCGAGGTCGCCGGCCACTGTCGGCGGACGCCGAGACTCGCGGACGTCGTCAGCCGGGGTGGCTCCTTTCTCATGGAGTGGATGTCGTACAACGAGAAGGAGAACCCGCTCTACGAACGGTACGACGAGCTGATGGACATCGTGGCCGAGTACGACGCGACGATCAGCCTGGGTGACGGGCTCCGGCCCGGCGCGCTTGCCGACGCCAACGACGCGGCGCAGATCGCCGAACTCACGGTCATCAGCGAGCTCGTCGAGCGGGCCCGCGAACGCGGCGTGCAGACCATCGTCGAGGGCCCCGGACACGTTCCGCTCGATCTCGTCGCCTCGTCGGTCGAACTCGAGAAGTCGCTGTGTCACGGCGCGCCGTTCTATGTTCTCGGGCCGCTCGTGACCGACGTGGCTCCCGGCTACGATCATATCGGCGCGGCCATCGGGGGCGCCGTGATCGCGATGTCGGGTGCCGACTTCCTCTGCTATGTCACGCCCGCCGAGCACCTGCGTCTTCCGACCATCGACGACGTCAAGGAAGGCGTCTACACGTTCCGGGTCGCCGCGCACGCGGCGGACATCGCCAAGGGTATCCCGGGCGCACGCGACTGGGACGACCGGTTCTCGGCGGCGCGCAGGGCGCTCGACTGGGACACGATGATGGAGCTCTGCCTCAACCCCGAGAAGGCGAGGAGCTTCCGCGACGCGGCTCCGCCCTCGGACGGGCGGCTCTGCTCGATGTGCGGCGAGTACTGCGCGGTGCACAAGATGAGCGGCGTCCGCGAGAGGGAGAGCGAATGACCGAGCGGCGTCGCGAGGCGACAGCGCCGACCGATGGCGCGCCGGCGAAGCAGTCCCCGAAGGCGAACGACCGGCTCGGAACGAGCGCGCGCGGGTACCCCACGACCTTCGTCTCGATCGATCTCGAGACGACGGGTCTCGACGCCGGATCCGACCGGATCATGGAGATCGGTGCGGTCCGCGTGACCGAGGGTATCGTCGAGGCGAGCTACACGAGCCTCGTCGACCCCGGGATGTCCGTGCCGTCGGATATCAGCTACCTGACCGGTATCACCGACGACGATCTCAAGGACGCGCCGGACATCGACACCGCGCTCGCCGAGACCCTCGATTTCTGCGGTGACGCTCCCCTCGTCGCGCAGAATGCGACGTTCGACCTGGCCTTCCTCGCAGCGGCCGCCGACAACCGCCCCGAGATGCTCGTCGGCAGGCACGGCGTCTTCGACACGCTCCCGCTCGCCCGCGCGCTCGTCCCGCGGATGCGAAGCCACCGTCTCGCAGCGCTGGCGGCGTTCTTCGGGGTGGAGATGGGCAGGGCGCACCGGGCGCTCGACGACGCAGAGGCAACGGCGACCGTCTTCCTGAGGCTTCTGGACGTGCTCGACCAGGTCGGACCGGCCATCCTGTCGCGGATGTCGGCGATGGCCGATCCGCAGGTCCGGCTGCTCGTCGACGCGGCGCGGTTGCGGGCCGACGGGTCGGCGAACGATCTGCTGATCGCCGAGACTGCTGCGCTCGAGCCGTTCGCGGTCCCGGACCACGGCGTCCGGGAGTCGGAGCTCCTCCGTTTCGACGTCGTCCGCGGCGAGCAGTTCGTGCGCGTCCCGCGCGAGGAGCGCCTGGACGTCGATCTCGATGCGGCCGAGCGCCAGTTCGGGGGAGACGGCGCGATCGCCGCGGAGCTCCCCGACTACGAGGAGCGCCGCGAGCAACTCGAGATGATGCGGGCGGTCGGCGACGCGTTCAACAACGGGCTCGATCTCGTCGTGGAGGCGGGGACCGGCGTCGGCAAGTCGCTCGCGTACCTCGTTCCGGCAGCGCAGTTCGCCGTGCTCAACGGCGAGCGCGTGATCGTCTCGACAAACACGCGCAACCTGCAGGAGCAGCTGTTCAACAAGGACGTGCCGTTCCTCGAGCGCGCGCTCGACGTCGGGTTCAGCGTCGCGCTCCTCAAGGGGCGGAGCAGCTACCTCTGCAAGGAGCGGTGGGCGCGCGTGACGGAGCGCGGCCTCTCGGCCGAGGAGCGCGCGGGACTTCTTCCCGTCGCGCTCTGGGAAGCGGAGACCGAGTCGGGTGACGTCAGCGAGCTGGCGGCCGTCCAGCGCCGCAACTACCTCTGGAGCCGGATCTCGGCCGACGGCGGCCCGTGTCTCGGGCAGAAGTGCCCGCACAACGACTCCTGCTATCTGCAGCGAGCCCGTCGCGCGTCGCAGTCGTCACACATCGTGGTCGTCAACCACTCGCTGCTGTTCAGCGACAGCGAGACCGACGGCCGCGTGCTCGGCGACTACTCGTTCCTCATCTGCGATGAGGCGCACAACATGGAGCGTGTCGCGACCGACCACATCGGACGGCGCGCGAGCGTGTGGCGCGCCCGAACCACGCTCGATTCGGTCTACCGGCGAGACGGCGGCGACGACGGCGTGCTCCCGGACGTCCTCGCGACGCTCCGAAAGGCCGCCGACGGGGGGGTGATCTCGACGGCCGCGGAGGCCGCCGAGCGCGGCATCGGCGAGGCCGAGGACGCCAGGAAGGATCTGGAGCTCTTCTTCAAGACCCTCAACGCCCGGCACCAGGAGCTCAACAACGGCAAGCCCGTCGAATACGGGAAGCTCAGGTACCGGCCGGAGGACCCGGTGGCCGCGATCGCGGGGACTGAGCTCGACGCGGTCTCCACGAGCCTGACGAACCTCGTCGAGACGATGACGTCCCTGACGGACCTCGTGACCGATTCGGGACTCGAGACGACCGACTCGATCGTGCAGTCGCTCCAGTACGAGTGCGAGCGCGTCTCCCGGCTCCGCGACGACATGGCGTACCTCGCCGAGGCGGGGGACCGTGAGAGCGTCTTCTGGCTTGAGGTCCGGAGCTACGGTGATGTCCGCGAGTGCGAGCTCAAGAGCGCACCCATCAGCGTGGCGGAGCGGATGCACGAGTTTCTCTACGAGAAGCTTGAGTCACTCGTCCTGACCTCGGCGACGCTGACCGTCGACGGCGGGTTCGACTTCTTCTGCGAGCGGATGGGGCTGGACGGGCTGGCCGACTGGCAGCTCGTCACGCTGGACGTGGGGAGTCCATACGACTACAGCCGGCAGGCCATCTCGATCGTGGCGCAGTACATGAACGAGCCATCCTCCCGCGGGTTCAACCAGGCCGTCGCCGATCTCGTGGTCAAGCTCGCGACGCCCGCCACGGGCGGGACGCTGGTGCTGTTCACGTCGCGCTCGTCGCTCGACATGGTGTTCAAGCTCGTGCGCGATCGCTTCTCCTCGATGGACAAACTGCTGCTCGCGCAGGGACACGGTGGGCCGCGCACCGCGCTGCTGGAGGAGTTCGCCGAGAAGACCGAGAGCGTCCTGCTCGCCACGAGCAGCTTCTGGGAGGGGGTCGACGTGCCGGGCCGCTCGCTCGAGCAGCTCATCATCGTCAAGCTGCCGTTCCCGGTTCCGTCGGACCCGGTCGTCGAGGCGCACTGCGAGCGGTACGAGGCCGCGGGCGAACACTCGTTCAACCGGTACATGGTCCCGCGAACGGCGATCGGTCTGAGGCAGGGCTTCGGGCGGCTGATCCGCTCGTCGACCGACGTCGGCGGCGTGGTCTTCCTCGACAGCCGGCTGGCGAGTCGCCGGTACGGCGCGAGGCTTCTTGACCAGCTGCCGACGAATACGGCATTCGCGCGGAACGAGGGGGAGCTTCTCGCCGCGCTGGAGGGGCTTCACGAGAAGGTTGAGATCAAGGAGGGGTAGCACGATGGGCAGCGCACAGAAGCGAACGGTACGCGCGCCTCGCGGCACCGAGCTCGCCTGCAAGGGCTGGCTCCAGGAGGCCGCGATGCGGATGATCATGAACAACCTCGACCCGGAGGTTGCCGAGAAGCCGGACGACCTCGTCGTCTACGGCGGGACGGGCCGCGCGGCCAGGAGCTGGGACGCGTTCGAGGCGATCGTCCGGACGCTCAGGACGCTCGAGGACGACGAGACGATGCTCGTCCAGTCCGGCAAGCCGGTCGGGGTCATGAAGACCCATCCGGACGCGCCGAGGGTGCTGCTGGCGAACTCGAACCTCGTCGGGGACTGGGCGACGTGGGACAAGTTCCGCGAGCTCGAGCGACAGGGGCTCATCATGTACGGCCAGATGACGGCCGGAAGCTGGATCTACATCGGGACGCAGGGCATTCTCCAGGGCACCTACGAGACGCTCGCAGAGCTGGCGAGACAGCACTTCGGCGGGAGCCTCGAGGGCAAGCTGGTTCTGACCGGCGGGATGGGGGGCATGGGTGGGGCGCAGCCGCTGGCCGTGACGATGAACGGCGGCGTCTGTCTCTGCGTCGAGGTTGACGCCGCTCGCATCCAGGCGCGGCTCGACACGGCGTACTGCGACAAGATGGTCGACGATCTGGACGCCGCACTCGCGCTTGCGGACGATGCGATCAAGTCGAAGAAGCCCCTCTCGATCGGCCTTGTCGGCAACTGCGCCGACGTGCTGCCCGAGCTCGTACGGCGGGGCGTGACGCCGGACGTCGTCACCGACCAGACGTCGGCGCACGACGCGCTCGCCGGGTACGTTCCCGGCGGGATGTCGTACGCCGAGGCGCTCACGCTTCGAGACGAGAACCCGGAGGAGTACATCAGGCGATCGATGCAGTCCATGGCCGACCACTGCATCGCCATCCTCGACATGCAGAAGGCGGGTGCGATCGCGTTCGACTACGGCAACAACCTCAGAGGGCAGGCGCAGGAGGCCGGCGTCGCGAACGCCTTCGACTATCCCGGCTTCGTCCCGGCCTACATCCGTCCGCTCTTCTGCAGCGGGAAGGGGCCGTTCCGCTGGGTGGCGCTGTCGGGCGATCCTGAGGACATCTACAAGACCGACGAGGTCATCATCCGGGAGTTCCCCGAGGACGAGGCGCTCGTCCGTTGGATCAAGCTCGCGGGCGAGCAGGTGAAGTTCCAGGGGCTGCCGTCGCGGATCTGCTGGCTCGGATACGGTGAGCGCGCCCGATTCGGTCGCATCATCAACGACATGGTCGGCTCGGGTGAGATCTCGGCGCCGATCGTCATCGGTCGAGACCACCTCGACAGCGGTTCGGTGGCGTCGCCCTACCGCGAGACCGAGGGGATGAAGGACGGCAGCGACGCGATCGCGGACTGGCCCGTTCTCAACGCGCTCGTCAACGCGGTCGGCGGCGCGACGTGGATCTCGTTCCACCACGGCGGAGGCGTCGGCATCGGCAAGTCGCTCCACGCCGGCATGGTCATCGTGGCAGACGGGACGCCCGAGGCCGCCGTGCGGCTCGAGCGCGTCCTGACCACCGACCCCGGGATGGGCGTCATCCGGCACGCGGACGCGGGCTACGAAGAGGCCATCGAGTTCGCCCGTGAGCACGGCGTCCGCATCCCGATGCTTGAGGACTGATTATGGACACCGTGGATCTTCTGATACGCAACATCGGACAGCTCGTGACCGTCGCGGGCTGCGGCCCCAGGAGGGGCACCGCGGCATCGGCGCTTGGGATCGTGGAGATCGGCGCCGTGGCGGCCGTCGATGGCCGCATCGTGGCGGCCGGCCGGGAGCGCGATGTTCTGGCGGAGTGTGAGCCTGACGCGAACGCCGTCGTCATCAACGCGTGCGGCCGAGTCGTCACACCCGGGTTCGTCGATCCGCACACGCACGCGGTCTTCGCGCGGACGCGCGAGGACGAGTTCGCGATGCGGGTGGAGGGGAAGAGCTACGAGGAGGTCGCGGCGGCGGGTGGCGGGATCCGCTCGAGCGTCCGTCACGTGCGGGCGGCGAGCGAGGAGCAGCTCTTCGAGAACGGCGCTCGAACGCTCGATCGGATGCTCGAGTACGGGACGACGATGGCCGAGGTCAAGAGCGGCTACGGGCTCTCGCTCGAGGCGGAGCTCAAGATGTTGCGGGTGATCGCCCGTCTCGCCGAACACCACGCCGTCGATGTCGTGCCGACCTTCCTCGGGGCGCACGAGTTTCCGGACGAGTGGCGCGACGACCGCGACGGGTATGTCGACCACCTCATCGACGAGGTCATCCCGCTCGTCGCTGACGAAGGCCTTGCGGAGTTCTGCGACGTCTTCTGTGAGGAGGACGTCTTCACCGTGGACCAGTCGCGCCGTCTGCTGCTCGCTGCGGCGGAGCGGGGTCTGCGGCCGAAGCTGCACGCGGACGAGCTCCATCCGTTCGGCGGGGGAGAGCTTGCCGGCGAGATCGGTGCGATCTCGGCGGACCATCTCGTCTGCGTCTCCGACGCGGGCATCAGGGCGATGGCCGACGCCGGGGTGGTGGCCGTGATGCTTCCCGGGACGACGCTCTCGCTCGGGAAGCGCGATTTCGCGCCCGCGAGGAAGTTCATCGAGGCGGGTGTGCCCGTGGCGCTCGCGACCGACTGCAACCCGGGGAGTTCGATGACCGAGTCGATGCAGATCATCGTCTCGCTTGCGAGCATGGTCATGCGACTGACGCCGGCCGAGGCGCTCGTCGCGGCGACCGCGAACTCCGCGGCGGCGCTCGGGCGTGAAGCCAGCGTCGGGAGCATCGAGGCCGGCAAGCTGGCCGATCTGATCGTCTGGGAGGTCGACGACTACCGGGCGATCCCGTACCACTACGGAGTGAACCTGACGGATATTGTCATCAAACGCGGCGCGGTGGTGTCGGGCGGACGCCCGGGCACCGAGCCCACGGACGGAGGAAGCGCATGAAGATCGTCGAGTGTGTGCCGAACTTCAGTGAAGGCAGGAGGCCGGAGGTCATCGACGAGATCGTCGGAACGATGACGGCCGTTGACGGGGCGAGGCTTCTCGACAAGGAGATGGACGCCGACCACAACCGCGCTGTGGTGACCATCATCGGCGAGCCGGAGGCCGTACTCGAGGCCGCGTTCCGGGGCATTGAGAAGGCGCGTGAGCTGATCGACCTGACGAAGCACGAGGGCGAGCATCCGCGGATGGGCGCGACCGATGTCTGCCCGTTCGTCCCGGTCACTGACATGACGATGGACGAGTGCGTCGAGCTGGCCCAGCGTCTGGGAGAGCGCGTCGGCACGGAGCTCGAGATCCCCGTCTACCTGTACGAGGAGGCAGCGACGAAGGCCGCGCGGAAGAATCTCGCCAAGGTCCGCAAGGGGCAGTTCGAGGGGCTCCGCGATGAGATCGGGAGCAACCCGGCCAAGGACCCCGACTTCGGTCCGAACCGCATCCACCCGACGGCCGGCGCCATCGCCATCGGGGCCCGCGAGTTCCTCGTCGCGTACAACATCAACCTCGGAACCGATGACATCGAGATCGCCAGGACCATCGCCAAGTCGATCCGGTTCGCCGGCGGCGGCCTCCGGTACGTCAAGGCGATGGGGTTCGAGATCAAGGACCGGAACATCGTTCAGGTCTCGATGAACATGGTCAACTACAAGGGGACGCCGCTGTTCCGCGTCTACGAGATGGTCAAGACGGAAGCGGAGCGGTACGGCGTGCCCGTGATCGGCTGCGAGATCGTCGGGCTCGTCCCGATGAACGCGCTGATCGACTGCGCGGACTTCTATCTCAGACTCGAGCAGTTCGACACCGCTCAGATCCTCGAGAACCGCCTCGCCGAGCTGTAGCGGGGGGAAGGAGACACGATGGCTGGAACGAACGACTTCCTGGCTGAGCTGGCATCAAGCGCACCCACTCCGGGCGGCGGAAGCGTGGCCGCGCTCTGCGGCGCGCTCGGCGCGAGTCTCGGATCGATGGTCTGCAACCTGACCATCGGCAAGAAGAAGTACGTCGATGTCGAGGACGACCTGAAGGTCGTGCTGGCTCAGACCGAGCGGCTCCGGGTCGAACTCGCAGAGCTCATCGACGAGGATGCCGCCGCGTTCGACAAGGTCATGGCGGCCATGAAGCTGCCGAAGGAGACCGACGAGGAGAAGGCCGCGCGGAAGAGCGCGATCCAGGACACGCTGGTCGACGCGGCGATGGTGCCGCTGGCGGTGATGGAGAAGTGTGTCGAGGTGGTCGAACTCTCGCAGACCGTGGCCGCGAAGGGCAACCGGAACGCGGTCTCGGACGCCGGCGTCGCTGCGCTTGTGGGCCGGGCCGGCGCGCACGCGGCGAAGCTCAACGTCCTGATCAACCTCGGCGGGATCAGGGCCGAGCGGCATGCCGGGTTCGTCGAGAAGGCGAACGCGGCGATCAACCAGCTCGCCGAGCGTGTCGACCGGATGGCCGGCGACGTGATGGCGATCGTTCTTGAGGCTGTTTCGTAGGAAGACCGGGGGCCGGCGACGGTCGTCGGTTCCGAATCACGGGAGGGAGCGAATGGCACAGCGAACCATCGTCGCGATCGCCGTCCTCCTCCTCGCGGTCGGCTGCGCGCCTGTCTCTGATGGAGGCGCCGACGCAGCCGTCGACGCGGAGTACGACACCTTCAGGCTCATCGACCAGGCGGTCGCTCAGGGGCGGATCGACTACTCGACCGGTCTGCTCTACAAGATCTACGCGCAGTACGACCCGATGAGCCTTCCGGACGAGTTCCAGAGCGACGTCATCGGTATGACGGGCGCGCCGCTCATCGGCGAGATCGAGCGGAACTGGCATCGCATCATGCCGGAGCACCGGGCGGAGATCTCACAGTACGTCGAACATCTGCTCGACATCGACGACACGGAAACGCAGCTGGACGATGTCACGCCCGACCGCCTCGAACAGGAACGGACGAGGCTTGACTGATCCTCACGGTGTGACAGACTCCTCGACGTCCGTCCGGTGGACGGCGCCGATTGCCGTGCTCTCAGCGCTGGCGGCCGCGCTCGGGTACGCGCTCGCTGCGGTTCCCAACGTCGAGCTGATCTCACTGGCAGTGTTCGTCTCGGGCGCCGCGCTCGGGAGAGTCCGCGGTGCGATCGTCGGACTCATCGGGATGGGGATCTACTCGGGACTCGGTCCCTATGGGTCCGGACTCGCCATCCCTCCGATGTTCGCCGGACAGCTCGGAGCGATGGCGCTCGTCGGATTCGCGGGAGGGCTCATGGGGCGCTTCTGGTCGGAGAGACCGCGACTCCCGGGAGTGGCGACGGCCGCCGCGGCCGGGTTCGTCCTCACGTGCGTCTACCAGGCGGCCGTGGTGTGCGGGTACGCGGTCGCAAGTCCGGAGTTCGCCGACGGCTTCCTCGCAGCGCTCACGGCGAACCTCTTCTTCCCCTATGTTCACATCGTCTGGAACACGGTCGTCTTCGCCGTGCTCGTGCCACTGCTGGTGCCGCGGGTCCGCTCTCTGAGCGGGGCAACGGCCGTCGTGCTGGTGCTGGCGATCACGCTGCTGGCCGCGCCGCTCTGCGATACGGCCGCGGCGCAGGATGCCACGCTTCCGGAGTGGGCGAGAGAGGCCGCCGAACGGGAGCGGGAGGCGGCCGGCCTCGTCGACGAGGACGGCGTTGCGATCGAGCGCACCGTGGCCATGCCCGGATCGCTCGGTTTCGAACGCTGGTCCGCCCCTCTCCGCGTGCGACACAGGATCGACCTTGTACAGGGTGCGGAGTACGATGCGGCGTCTCTCTTCGGTTCTCTCCCGGGGCTTCGAGCCGTCTCATCGAGGTGGCCCGGACAGCGTGCGTCGCTGACCCGGGGCGGGCTTCCGGCCGCGCTCTCGACCATCTCTGTTGACGGCGTCGGGGGCGACGACTGGATGCTCGGGGGGCTGGGCCTGCTCGACGCGACGACGGCGGGGGAACACGTTCTCGTTCCCTCTGGCCCCGACCTCTCGACAGCATCGCTGTTCGCGTCCGGTGCCGTGTCCGCGAGTCCGGGCGGCGCGTCACTCGGGAGCGGCGCCGGGACCGGGGCTGCCGCGATCGCGTTCCACTCGGGACGGCGGTACGCGGGAACCCCGTTCTCCCGTGTAGGGATGGCCAGCGGTGACGTCGGTCTCAGGTGGAGGACCGTCGAGTTCGGCACCGGTCTGGCCGGTCGGGGTGGGCTGACCGGCACCTTCGAGCGTCGCGACGGACGCGCATCGGCGCCGGGCGGGGAGTACGAGCGCGAAACGTTCAGGCTGACGACCGCGCTCGAGCTGTCCGGCGACTGGCGGGTCCGAATCTCCGGGCATCGGGTGACCGGCTCGCGGAGCGTTCCGGAGGAGTCGGGAGGGTCGGGCGCGCGTCTCAGCATCTCGCAGGGATCACTCGATCTCGTGCTCACGGACGGCGCGACGCGGATCGGGCTGACGCACGTCGGAACGCGCCTTGCCGACGCGCGCCGCGGCGATGCCGCGTCGTGCTCGACCGGGCGCACCGGAACCGTCGTCGTGCTCCCGACGCGACTCGGGCCGATCGACCTGGTGCGCGCGGAGGCGACCGGTCTCTCCGCCGCGGGCGAACTCCTCACACGAGGTCTTCACGCCGTGTCGCTCGGCGCGTCGGTCGAGGGCGCCGTGTCGATCGGCGGGTGGGAGGCTCGTTTCGCCGCCGGGGCGACACGACAGCGCGAGGAGACCGTCCCCGAGTTCTCCTGTCTGGTGTCACACGGCGGGGACTCCTCCGGGCCCTGGCTCAGTGTCGATGGCGGTGGACGGTTCCCGACCGCGCTCGAACTCGTCGGCGCGGAGCGGGCGGTCGTCGGCGCGGACGGTGCACGACTCGTGGGCGGCTTCGACGGGCTCGGAGCCGAGCGAGCGGCGACGCTCGGGCTTGGCTGGGCCTTCCGCTCGGGTCGGCTGGACGGGGGCGTCGCGGGCGATGTCTCCCGCGTCTCCTCTCCCGTGGTGTTGACCGAGGACGACGGAGTGCTCCGCCCGGCCTCGGGCGACGACGCGACGTCGACGACGCTCGCGTTCTGGATCGCGGCGGCCGATACCGCTCTCGGCGGCGCGCGGGTCTCAGGCGAGGTGATCGGGCTCGACGAGGAAGGACCGCTCAACGCGCTCGCCCCCGTTCCGGCGGCCTCGGTCGACGCTTCGGTCTGGCTGGACCGCTCGTTCTTCAAACGGACGCTCGATGTCCGGTTCTCGTACGCTGTGGTCTACGAGACGGGACTCGCCCGCGGCACGTGGGAGGGCTCGCTCGAGGACGCGCTGTGGAGGACGCAGCTGCGCGTGGCGGGAGCGGTAGGACCGGCGCAATTGCTCGTCGTCGTCCACGACCCACTCGACACGGACTCGGGTGGCTGGCCGGGTTTCGCATTCTCGGAGCCACGCGTGACCTTCTCCTTCCTGTGGGACTTCTGGAACTGACAGCCATCGCCGTGCCCGTGCCCCTCCGAACCCAGCACTCCCCTCGGACAACCCCACGATCTGAGGTTCGATCCACAGGCCCTCAGGATTCGTTTGCATTGCGTTTTGCAATCAACTACATTGAGTCGGCGGAGTGGGAGGGGACGTGCGGGGGCTACTGACACGCGATGAACGAGCCGTCATTGCATTTCTGACAGCGGCGGTCGCCGTTGGAGCGATCGTCCTCGGTCTGACACGGGTCGACCCGTCGCGGATGCCGGATCTCGGCCCGGCGGCGGAGAACGACCGGGAGGTCTCGAGCGCGGCGTCCGGGACCGGCGAAGGGATCGGCTCTCTCAACCCCGGCCATCCGATCGACGTGAACGGGGCCGGCGTCGAAGAGCTCACGAGGCTCCCCGGGATCGGTCCGTCGAAGGCGGCGGCGATCGTCGTCTACCGCGATACCCACGGCTCATTCGAGACGCTCGACGAACTGCTCGACGTCAGTGGGATCGGTCCTGCAACGCTCGCCCGTCTGCGTCCGATGGCGACGGTCGACGCGCGGCGAACGGCGCACGGAGCACAGGCCCGGGAGGTGCGATGAGCGGAGGGCAGCCAGCGGCGCGCGGCATCATCGTCGGGCGCTTGCTCGTCTCGGCGGCCGTGATCGCTGCGGCCCTGATGAGCGACAACATCGCCGTTGCTCCGGTGGTTCTTCTGGCCATCGGTATCGCCGCGATGAGCATCCCATACGCGGTCTGGTCCCGGAAGAGGGGGCGGCGACGCGTGGGGCTTCTCGTCACGCTGTTCGTCGCGGACGTCGTTCTCGTCACGCTTCTCGTGCTCTCCTCCGGCGGTCTTGCCAGTCCCTTCAAGCTCCTCTACTTCCTGCCGGTCATCGTCTCGTCGACGTCGCTCGGACCGAAGCCCGGCGCGATCGTGACCGTGTCATCGCTTGCTGCATTCGTCGCGCTGTTCGTTGCCGAGAGCCCGACGGCCGTTCGCTCGCACGGCGCCGGCATCCTGGCGGAGACGGCCGTGCTCGCTGTCGCGCTCACGGTCGTGTCGATCCTGGTCGGGATCCTCTCGGCGCGCGTTCGCGAGGGCGAACGACGACTGAGCGAGGTCGAGGGAGCGCTCGACGCGGCGCACGTGCACATCGACAACCTCATCGAGAGCATTCAGAGCGGGCTCGCCCTGTTCGACATGTCCGGCGGCATGCTCTCGCTCAATGAGCGGGGGCGGGCGATCCTCGGCGTACATCCGCCCGAGTCGCCACGGCAGAACGTCGCAGACGTCTTCTCCGAGCATCCGGATCTGGTTCGGGAGATCGAGGCGGCCGTCGAGAGTGGGAGAACATCGGAGCGCGCGGAGATCACGATCGCACGAGGGAGCGAGCGCGTTCCCGTCGGCCTGTCGACATCACTGCTCCGCGACGACAGCGGCGTTGCCGCGGGGGTCATTGTGATCTTCCAGGACCTCACTGAAGCACGACGCCAGGAGCTGGACCGGCTTCACGCTGACCGGCTCGCGTCGCTCGGGCAGTTCGCGGCCGGCATGGCGCACGAGATCCGGAACCCGCTGAACGCCATCAAGGGGTCGGCGGAGATGCTCCGCGACGGAGTCGATGCGGGGAGCGACGATGCCCGTCTCGTCGACCTCGTCATTCGAGAGAGCGACCGGCTCGCAGGGCTCACGAACGACGTGCTGACGTACGGACGCGTGGTCGAACCTCCGACCGGCACGGTCCTGCTGGAGTCGCTGTTCAAGGAGATCGAGATCCTCGCGCGGACGCACCGTTCGTGCGACGACGGTATCGTCCTCTCCTTCGAGAGCGGCGGTCGGCGCGTTCGAGGCAACGCGGAACAGCTCAAGCAGGTTGTGCTCAACCTCGTGGTCAACGGGATGGAGGCCATCGAAGGAGCGGGTACGGTCACCGTTCGTGCGGATGTCGGAAGCAGGATCGGGGCGTCCGGACGTGTCGGGTGCGAGGACGAGGTCGCCGTGGTCGTCACCGATACCGGAGTCGGGATGGAGGCGGAGGCGCTCACGCAGATGCTTGCTCCGTTCTGGACGACCAAGTCGTCCGGCACAGGGCTCGGCCTGGCCATCGTCGACAAGCTCGTGGAGTCGCACGGTGGGCGCGTCGAGATCGAGAGCGAGCCGGGGAAGGGTAGCCGGTTCGTCATCTATCTTCCGAAGGCGAGAGACTAGAGAGATTCCCAAGGGGAGGACCGCATGCCGCACGGAAGGATACTCGTCATCGACGACGAGGACAGCATCAGGGAGTACCTATCCATGATGCTTGAGCGCGAGGGCTACGAGGTCATGGCTGCGTCCGACGGGAAGAAGGCGGTGAAGCTGAGCAAGCGGGAGAGCTTCGACGCGGTCATCACGGACATCCAGTTGCCGGGCATGACGGGTATCGAGATCCTTGGGTCGTTCAAGGACAACGACCCGGCGGTCCCGATCATCATCGTGACCGGCCACGCGTCTCAGGAGTCCGCCATCGAGGCGCTCAACCTCGGCGCGTTCTACTATCTTCTGAAGCCGGTCTCGAACGAGGAGCTCAAGCAGGTCGTACGCAACGCGCTGGAGGTCAAACAGCTGCGGGCGGAGAAGGACGATCTTGAGCGAGCGCTTCATCCGACGCCGGGCCGCGAGATGATCGGAGAGAGCTCCGAGATCCACTCGGTCTTCGAGCTCATCGATCGCGTGGCCAGAACCACGAGCACCGTGATGCTCCGCGGTGAGAGCGGGACCGGCAAGGAGCTCGTGGCGCGAGCCATCCACGCGGGAAGTGCGCGGGCCGACCAGCGGTTCGTGTCGATCAACTGCGGCGCGCTCCCGGAGACGCTGCTCGAGAGCGAGCTGTTCGGCCACGTCAAGGGGTCGTTCACCGGCGCCGTCAGGGACAAGCGCGGTCTGTTCGTGGTCGCAGATGGCGGAACGTTCTTCCTCGACGAGGTCGGGGAGACGTCGCTGGCCATCCAGGTGAAGCTCCTTCGGGTGCTTCAGGAACGCGAGGTCGTTCCCGTCGGTGGGACGAAGCCGACCAAGGTGGACGTCCGTGTGATCGCGGCGACGAATGCCGACCTCGAGCATCAGGTTCAGGAGGGCGGCTTCCGCGCGGACCTCTACTATCGACTGAACGTCATTCCGATCACGATCCCGCCGTTGCGAGAACGACACGACGACATCCCGCTCCTGGTCGATCACTTCCTCCAGAAGCTCACCGGCGGGGAGAAGACGATCGCGGACGGAGCGATGGACATCCTCACGTCGTACGAGTGGCCCGGCAACGTGCGCGAGCTGGAGAACATCATCGAGCGCGCCGTTATCCTTGCCGACAGTGACGAGATCACCGCCGAGAGCCTGAACGTGTCGATCTTCCCCGAGCGTCTCCGCAGACGCGCCGCCAGCAAGGGGTCTGGAGAACTCGGGGTCTCGGGGATCACGCTGGAGGAACTGGAACGACGCTATCTGCTCCAGACGCTCGAGGAGACCTCCTGGAAGAAGAAGCAGGCGGCCGAGATCCTCGGGATCAACCCGTCAACGCTCTATCGCAAGCTCCAGCGCTACGGTATGGATGGGGATGTTGAGGACGAGTGATCTGCGTGACGTGCGGGGGTTCTTGTGAGGATCATCGCGGGTGAGCTCAAGGGACGGCAGCTTGACGTTCCGCGGGGAGCAGATCTCAGGCCAACATACGATCGTGTCCGCGAGTCGCTCTTCGCGACCATCGAGAGCCGGCTGGAGGGTGCGCGCGTGCTCGACCTCTTCGCCGGAACGGGGAGCCTCGGGATCGAGTGCATCTCCCGCGGCGCTGCCGAAGCGGTGTTCGTGGAACGCGACGCCAGAGTTGCGCGCCATCTCAGGGCGACGCTCGCAACGCTCGGGATCGAGGACCGGTCGCGGATCGTCCGGACTGATGCGATCCGCTTCGTAGCGAGCGGGCGGCACGACGATCGGGGGTTCGACATCGTCTTCGCCGACCCGCCGTACGACACCGATCTCGCACGCCGCGCATACGATGCGCTCGACCATTGGGACGGCGTCGCGAGCGGCGGTCTGGTCGTGATCGAGCACCGCGTGGGCGATCGCCTCCCGGAGCGAGGGAAGCGGATGGTGCTTCGAGCGGTCAAGCGATACGGGACCATCGAGGTTGAACTTCAGGACGTCGCCGCCGAGGAACATGCCCAGCAGGCGGCCTTTCAGGGAGGTCACGTGACCAAGGCGCTCTACCCCGGGACGTTCGATCCGATCACGAACGGCCATCTCGACCTCGTGCATCGGGCGCTCCGTCTCTTCGATGAGGTCGTTGTCGCTGTCGGAACAGCGAGCGATAAGGACCCGATGTTCACGGTGGATGAGCGGGTCACGATGATCCGCGCGGCGACCTCGGAACTCACCGGGATCACCGTGCAGCCGTTCGACGGTCTCCTCGTCGACGAGGTGCGGCGCACCGGTGCGACGGCGATCATCCGTGGACTCCGCGCTGTCTCCGACTTCGAGTACGAGTTCCAGATGGCTCTCATGAACCGCCATCTGGCTCCGGAGGTCGAGACCGTCTTCCTGATGCCGAACAAGAACTACAGCTATCTCGATTCGACCGTGGTGAAGGAGGTGGCGCTCCTCGGCGGCGACGCCAGTGGGTTCGTTCCTCCCGTCGTGCTCGAGCAGCTGCTCAAGCAGCGCAAGAAGTCCGGGCGCGCCTGACGCGCCCGGACGCAAGGGAACCGCATGCCGTCACATCCGAGGGCTTCCGCCCCCGTTCTCAAGCGGATCGCGCGTGCCGCGAGGGGATGCTCCTCGACGTTGAGGGAGGATCTCGTATGCTACGCGTACGACGCGACCGATATCCACTCGCTCCCGGACATCGTCGTCTGGCCCGAGTCGACCGGTGATGTCGCCGCGGTGGTCGGCGTTGCGCACGGGGCTGGCGTTCCGCTCGTGGCACGGGGCGCCGGGACGGGCTACACCGGTGGGAGCGTCCCGATCGCCGGCGGGGTCGTGCTGTCATTCGAGCGGATGAACCGCGTTCTCGACATCGACACCGATGAGGCTGTGGCCGTTGTCGAGCCGGGCATCGTCAACGAGGACCTCAGGGCGCGTGCGATGGAGCGGGGTCTGACGTTTCCTCCCGATCCGGCGAGCCTCAAGATGTCGACCGTCGGCGGGAACGTGGCCGAGGGCGCAGCGGGGCCGCGAACCGTTCTGTACGGGCGGACGGGCGACTATGTCATCGGCCTCGAGTTCGTGCTCGCCGACGGGCACGTGGTCGCGACAGGATACCTGGCCGACGAACGGGCCGATGCATGGGATCCCGCCCAGCTCGTGGTCGGCTCCGAAGGGACGCTGGCCATCGTCACGAAGGCAGCGGTCCGTCTCACTGAGATCCCGGAACTGACCGTCACCTGCTGGGCCGAGTTCCCGTCACTGGCCGCGGCGGCGCGAGCTGTGGCCGCCATCACGGCGGCGGGCGTTCCCGTAAGCGTTCTCGAGATCATCGACCGAGACACGCTCGCGTGCTCGCTCGAGTACGTCCGAGGTGAGCGGCCCGAGAACCCCCCGGCCGGAGCGCTGCTCATCGAGCTCGAGGGCTCCGCAGCGGACGTCCGCCGCGGGGTCGACGCGGTGGGCGGGCTGCTCGAGGGAGGCGAGGCCGGTGCGGTCCGGTGGGCGGAGGATCAGCGGGAGCGCGACGAGCTCTGGGAGGTCAGACGCTCGATCTCGGCCTCGCTCGCGCGTCTGTCTACGGGCAAGATCAACGAGGACATCACGGTTCCGAGAAGTCGGATCCCCGACTACGTGGAACGTCTGCGGGGAATCTCAGAGCAGTTCGGGCTGCCGATCCTCACGTTCGGGCATGCCGGTGACGGCAACCTCCATGTCAACATCATCGTCGACCGAGGAGACCGCGACCAGATGACCCGGGCGAGGCGCGCGGTGACCGAGCTCTTCGACGCCGCCCTCTCGATGGGTGGCACCCTCAGCGGCGAGCACGGCATCGGGATCACGAAGGCCGAACACCTCTCCCGTGAGCTCGACGCTCCGGCGCTCGATGTGACGAGGGCCGTCAAGCGGGCGCTCGACCCGGACGGCGTCTTGAACCCCGACAAGGTCATGAGCGACCGTCCCAATCCGTGGTGGCGTGACCTCGACGACGACACCGGCGCCGATGGGGGCGGTTCGCCTGGGAACCAGGAGTCGCGATGCTGATCGATGCAGCCACCGTCGAGCTCAAGGCCGGCGATGGTGGCGACGGGTGCAGGAGCTTCCGTCGCGAGAAGTTCGTGCCGCGAGGCGGGCCGGACGGCGGCGACGGCGGGCACGGCGGCAACATCGTCTTCGAGGCGGACGCCGGGCGTTCGACGCTCCTGGATTTCCGGTACCGACGGCACTACAAGGCGGACAGCGGACGGCACGGCATGGGTGCCCGCAAGCGCGGACGCGACGGCGAGGACATCGTGCTGCGAGTCCCCGTCGGCACCATCATTCGCAACAAGAGCACCGGCGATGTCATCGCCGACCTCGATGAGGCGGGCATGCGCGTGGTTGCGGCGTCCGGCGGGCGCGGGGGGCGTGGGAACGCCCGTTTCGCGACTCCGACCATCCAGGCGCCGACCCGGTGCGAGCCGGGGAGGCCGGGCGACGAGCTCATCGTCGAACTCGAGCTCAAGTCGATCGCCGACGTCGGGCTCGTGGGTCTTCCCAACGCGGGCAAGTCGACGATGCTCTCCACGATCTCGGCGGCGAAACCCAAGATCGGCGACTACCCCTTCACAACACTGAGCCCCGTGCTCGGCCTCGTTTCGTACGGGATCGATCAGGGGTTCGTCGTGGCCGACCTGCCGGGCATCATCGAGGGAGCGCACGAGGGGAAGGGGCTCGGCGACCGGTTCCTCAAGCATATCGAGCGGACCCGTGTCATCGTCGTCCTCGTCGATTCCTCAGACGAGGATCCGGAGGAGTCCTATCGCATCATCACCGGTGAACTCGAGCGCTACGGGGAGGGGCTGGACGAGAAACCGCGTATCGTGGTGCTGACCAAGGCCGACGTGAGCGGGGACATCGATCTCTCGACGTTCTCGTTCGGAGGCGAGCGCATCCTGCTCGTTTCGTCCGTGACGGGACGCGGTATCGAGGAGATGAAACGGGCCGTGCGGGAACTTCTGGACGGCGCTTCGTAGGAGCGGTGTGTGTCGCCGACAGGGGTCGGCGACAGCGGATGTGTGTGAGGGTGGGGCGTGACGGGAGGTGCGGGGTGGACGAGCGGGAAGCGGCACTGGTCTTTCTGATGACAGACGGCGTCGGCGCCACGAGATCCGAGCGACTCCGGAGACGATGGGGCTCGTACGCTCGGGCGCTCGGGGCTGTGGAGCGGGGTGCCTCGGGACTGTCCCAGGCGTTGCGCCGGGCGGTCCTCCAGGCACTACGCGACCGCGTCTGGGAGCGACAGCTTGCGATGGCGGACGCGGCCGGCGATCGGTTCGTGCAGTTCGGAAGCCCGGAGTATCCGGAGCTCCTTACGGAGGTCTTTCGTCCACCGGTGGGGCTCTTCGTCAACGGCGACGGCTTGAGGGCGAGACGCGTCGCGCTCGCGATCGTCGGTTCGCGGGCCGCGACACCGCGCGGGAAGCTCTTCGCGCGCGAGCTGGCCGCGGCGCTCGCGTCGGTCGGTCTGGTGATCGTCAGCGGGCTCGCGCGGGGGATCGACACCGCCGCCCACGAGGGCGCGCTCGACGCGGAAGGCAGGACGGTTGCGGTTCTTGGATCGGGACTCGACCGGATCTACCCCCGGGAGAACGCCGGTCTGGCCTCCTGTATCGCCGGATCTGGGGCCGTGGTCACCGAGTTTCCGTACGGGACCGAGCCGAGGTCCGAGCACTTCCCGATGCGGAACAGGATCGTGGCGGGGCTTGCTGCAGGCGTTCTCGTCGTCGAGGCGGCGGAACGGAGCGGCGCGCTCATCACCGCTTCGATAGCTCTCGAGGAGGGACGGGAGGTCTTCGCTGTCCCTGGGGCGCCGGACGACCCGGGCTCGCGAGGCCCGAACTCGCTGATCCGCGCGGGCGCGAAGCTCGTCGAGACGGCGTCCGACGTGCTCGAGGAACTCGAGCCGGCCTGGGGTCCGCTTCGAGACCGAGGTCATGAAGGCGCAGGAGTCGCAGGCGTCCGAAGACAGGGCGGAGGCGACGCGCCTCGCACGGTCGAGGGCGTTCTTGACCGCACGGCGCGAACGGCGGAGCAGATCGCGGCGATGGTCGGCACCTCCGTACGTGACGTGCTCGAACGACTCATCGAACTGGAGCTGGCCGGCGTGGCCCTCGCGTGGCCGGGCGGCCGCTACACGCGACGACAGACGACCCGGTGCGCCCACACACCAGGCGAGGAGATCCGATGACCCAACCGACAGAGACGGCTGCCGCAGCGACCGTGGAACCGGGCGGTGAGGGCGTTGTCTCGATCGAGCGGAGTCCGGACTACAGCCTCACGGCGGTCCGCGAAGCCGTGACCCGGGCGGTCGATGCCCTCGGTGGGATGTCCGCCTTCGTCCAACCGGGTCAGAGCGTTCTCATCAAACCGAACCTCCTCTCCGCGAAGAATCCGGACCGGGCCATCACGACACATCCGGCGGTGCTCGAGGTCATCATCGACCTCGTCCGCCACGCCGGCGGCGATCCGACGATCGGCGACAGCCCCGGAGGCGCGATCCGCGGCGTCGACCGGGTCTGGGGGAACACGGGGATGAAGGCGCTCTCCGAGAGGACGGGCGTCCCGCTCGTGAGTTTCGAGGGTTCCGGCTCCGTGGCCAGGCGGGGGGCGGAGCGTGAGTACATGATCGCCAGACCGGTCGTCGAGGCCGATGTCGTGATCAACGTCCCCAAACTCAAGACCCACATGCTCACGCTCTACACGGGCGCTCTCAAGAACACGTTCGGTGCGATCCCCGGCTTCGGCAAGGCGCGGCTCCACAACCTGGCGGGGCGACCGAGGCCCTTCAGCCGGTTCGTGGTCGATGTCCACGCGCTGGTGGCACCCTCGCTCCACATCATGGACGGGATCGTGGCGATGGAGGGCGACGGTCCCTCCGGCGGCAGGCCGCGTCACGTCGGTGCGGTGATGGCGGGGATCGACGCCGTCGCCATGGACACTGTCGCGGCCGGGATGCTCGGGATGGATGTCAGGCGTGTGCACATGATCCGTCTCGCTGCGGAGCGCGGCCTCGGCGTGGACGACCCGGCGGCCATCACGATCCTGGGTGAGACGCCGGAGTCGTTCGACACGGAGGGGTTCAAGCTCCCCGGGACGGGCATCCTCAACTACATCCCCGACCCGCTCGTCCGCGCCCTCAAGCCGTTCATCTGGATCCTCCCGGAGATGTCGAAGGAGTGGGGATGTGTCGGAGGAACGCGCTGTGGGCTCTGCATGCGGAGCTGTCCGGTCGAAGCGATCTCGCTCGTGGACGACGTCCCCGTGGTCGACCGGAAGACGTGTGTGGAGTGTCTCTGCTGCCACGAGGTCTGTCCGCACCAGGCCGTGCGGATCAAGCTCTCGTGGCTCGCGGGCAAGTTCGCGTGATCCGCACGGGCTGACGGCCCGGAAGGAAGCTCTCGTGGCCAGGAACCGGAAAACGACGCTGTCCCACCGTCTCGAGTACGCGGCGACCCGCGCGTTCCAGGGGCTGCTCTGCGCCCTGCCGGCGGGCGCGGCCCGCGAGCTCGGCGCGTCGCTCGGCGCGTTCGCGTGGTCACCGCTCGGCATCCGGCGGCACGTCGTGCTCGAGCAGATCGCGCATGCGCTTGGCGACGACCTGACTGATGCGCGGCGGGTCGAGATCGCGCGCGAGTCGTACCGGAACTTCGGCAGGATGACCTTTGAGTACGCCCGATTCGCGCGCCTCACTCCGGAAGACATCACCCGCACGGTACGCATCACGGGGCGCGAGCATCTCGACGCCGCACTCGACGCCGGCAAGGGCGCGATCATCGTGTCCGGACATTTCGGGAACTGGGAGTACTTCGCGACGATGGCGTCGTTGGGCTATCCCATGACGTTTCTCGTCGGTGAACAGCACAACCTGCTGGTCGACGGCGTCATGAACCGCTTGCGGGCCAGGTTCGGGGGCGAGATCGTTCCGCTCACCGGCAGCCTCAGGGGCATCTTCCAGGCGCTCCGGAAGAACCGGCTCGTGCTCTGGCTCTCCGACCAGGACGCCGGCCGACGAGGTGTGTTCGTGGAGTTTCTCGGGCGTCCGGCATCGACGCCGTACGGCGCCGGGCGGATCGCCGAATCGACCGGCTCTCCGATCCTCCCGGCGATGGCCGTCAGACGCGACGGCGGCCACCACGAACTCGTCGTCCGCGGACCGGTGGCGGTCCCGCCTGCCGACCTCGAGACCGACGAGCGAGTCCGGCTCCTGACCCAGGGATACACGGACGTCTTCGAGGAGTTCATCCGGCGCTACCCGGAGCAGTACTTCTGGATGCACAGACGCTGGAAGACGCGGCCGCCGGAGACGAGCGGGGAGCCGGCCGGTGGTGGTGGAGGAACCGAGCCCTGACGCGGGTGTCCCGGCCGTCACGGCCGGTGTGAGTGGAACCGGGGGAGATGAAGAACGGGGGAACCGCGAAGCGGTTCCCCCGTTCCCATTGCTCCGTGCTCGGGCGTGAGCGGGAGTTCTACATGTTGCTCCAGCCAAGCCAGAGGCCGAGGCCCCACGTGGCTTCCACGTTCTGACCCATCAGGACGTAGTGGATGTCGAGACCGACGTCCATGCCGTTGTCCATCATGTAGACGACGCCCGGGTTCAGCGAGACCTCGTTCATCGCGCTGTCGTCGACCGTCTCGCCGTCCCACTCGTCCTCGCTGCCGAAGAAGCCGTCGACGGCGACCTTGAGATCCAGCACGTCGCTCATCGGGTACATGTAGCCGGCGAGGAAGTGGATCTGAGCGCCCTGCTTGTACTCGACCGTCTCGCGGACCATGTAATCGACGTCCCTCGTGCCGATCATGCGGTAGCCGGCCTGCGCCGTGAAGGCGCCAGGACCTGCCGGCATGCCGAGCATAAGCGCGATGTCGAAGTCGGTGGTGCCGCTGCCGGTCGGGCCGTTGTCCTCATCGCCCTCGTCATCGCCGGTCGGGAGCTTCACGCCCACGCGGCCGGTCATCATGGGCTCAGCCATGAACATGTACTTGGCGTCGACCCAGGTGTCACCGAGACCCGTGGCATCGTACTCCTCGCCGCCGAAGTCGGTCATCGAGTTCATCCAGAAGATCGGCTGGGCGCCGATCTCGAGCTGATCCATGACGCTGTAGTACAGGTCGATGGGCACGCCCATCATGGTCATGGCCTCGTCGCCCTCGTACTCGTGCTTCTCGCCCTCGTAGTCGTAGCAACCGGTACCCATGAGGTAGACGAGGTTGCCACGGACGCCGAACGTACCGGCGTCGTGCGTCATGGCGCAATCGTTCGTGTACAGTCTGTCCCACGCGCCGGCGTTGACGGCCATCGCCAGAACCAGCGTCACGAGCATGATCGAAAGCATGCTGCGTCTCATCACATAACCCCCTGATTGAACCCTGCACTGTGCTTCACCATCACTCCCGAACTTCCCTGGTCTCCCAGTTCGTTCTTCGTGCTTGCACCTCCCTCCGGATTCACGGGCGCCGCTCCCGACACCCAGTGCACCGTAGAAAGCCTTGTCATGTCCAATCCGACCGTTCGTCCCGTCTCCGGGTTTCGCCCAGGTCCCGCCCGGGCGAACCGCGCAGTGGACGGCGGCTATCTGTCTCTCCAGTCCTCCCTGCCCAGAGGGCATAGCCTACTGGAAGCCGATCTGCTTGTCAGACTGCTCCTTGCCTGCAGCCTGGATCTCTCCGTGCCGGTCTTCGAACTTCCTGATGTTGTCCGTGAGCGCCTGTGAGAAGGCCTTCACGTTCTGCGGGGCCATGACGAGCCTGGCGTGGACCCGGCTCTTCTTGGTCCCCGGGAGCACCCGGATGAAGTCGATCACGAACTCCGCGGGGGAGTGGGTGATCACGGCGAAGTTGGCGTAGACCCCCTCCGCCTCCTCATCTCGAAGTTCGATGTTGATCTTCTTCTGCTCGGTCACTGGCTGCGCCTCTCCGTTGGCCGCCAGCCAAGCGGCCTCGCCTCTCGACTTTGCGCCAAGATAGGAGTGGGGTGAGGGGGTGTCAAGCTCTTTTTGGGCGGGCCGTTAGCAAGGCTCGTGCCATCGGGATGAACGGCCACTCGCGATGACCACGCCCCATGAGAGATGGCGACGGCACGCGCGATCGACCACGAGCGGTCATCTGCTCTGACGCATGGACGCGCCGGACACCGGCTCAGGCTGTCTCAGCGCCACGAGGAGCGAGCAGCGTCGACCCTGGATAGGAGGGGGAACTCGGTCGGAGTGCACCGTTGGCGACGAAGGGCAAGCGCGGAAAGTGACGGCTGTGACCTTTAGCGAACATTCCTCTTGACAGGTTTCGGCGGAAGTGATATTGTGACCGTGGTGATTGACAGGTGTAACAAGCTGTGTTAATGGACAACGCGCTACATCCTGCGAATCAACAGCTTTGTCAGTTGTCCGGACCGTGGACTGGAGGGGCTATGGTTGCGGAACTGAACAGGCTGGACGCGAGACCCGTCGCGCCCGACCTCGAACGTGAAGAGACGGTCCGGATCTATGAGGACGTCTCAACCAAGCGGCGTAGACGGTTCCCAAACAACTTCTTCGAAGGGGCCGTCGGGAAGACGCGCGCGGCCATCATCACCAGGTATCTCCTCGAGGACAAGCTCGGGATCGCGATCGACGAGATCCCGCGTGCCATCCACAAGAAGCTGTTCTACGACAATGGTCTGACCTGGATGCTGGGCAGTTGCTTCGACTGGTCACCGTACAAGGCGATCGACAACGCCTATCCGGGCCGGTTCCACAAGTGGCAGTTCAACGTCAAGGGTATGTGGCAGGGCCCGGACCGGTTCAAGTTGGCGGCTGAGGCGACCCGTTGGATGATCGAGGAGAAGGAAGGGTGTGCCGTCGAGGAGATCCCGCAGCGGATCTCGGCGACGACCTTCGGCAAGTACAACCTGCGCGGGATGCTCTCGGTCTGCTTCCGGGGTTCGTTCTTCCGGGCGATCGAGAACGCGTATCCTGGGCGTTTCTATCCGTGGGAGTTCCGGAACGTTCCGAAGAACTTCTGGCAGGGGCAGAAGGGTCTCGAGAACGCGCGCCGTGCCACGCGCTGGCTCGTCGAGGAGAAGCTCGGCGTCCCGCGGGACCGCGTGTTCCAGGACGTGACCTACCATCTGTTCAGGGAGTACGGCCTTGGCGGGATGCTCACCGGGTGTTTCAAGGGCTCATCGATCCAGGCGCTTCACAACGCCTATCCGGATCTCATCGTCCCGGAGCATCCGAAGCGCAAGCCGCGCCGGCGCCGCAAGATCGAACCGGTCAAGCTTACGTAGGAGGATGTGTCGAATCCGGCCTGCCGGATTCGACCAAGCTGACGCGACGGCGTCGCGTCAGCCAAGCTGCCGGAATCGGCAGCCGCACACAACGGACGGCCGTCCCGAGAGGGGCGGCCGTCCTTGACTTGTGACAAGGGCTGGACTAGCATCGCCGTGCCGCGTGGTCGACTCCGGATGCGGTCTCGGCGCGCGGTCCCCGCACGTCATCTGAAAGGAGTTGCCGTGGGTTCGAGCGCGATCGAGGGCGGCAGGCTCAGCGAGCTTCTGGACGGGTTTCGCGGAAGGCGTGTTGCCATTCTGGGCGATGCCATGCTGGACCGGTACATCTGGGGTGATGTCAACCGGATCTCACCGGAGGCTCCGGTGCCGGTCGTCGAGGTCTGCGAGGAGACCGTCCGGTTCGGGGGCGCGGCGAACGTCGCCGAGAACGTCGCGACGCTCGGAGCGACGGCTGATGTCGTTGGCGTGATCGGCGATGACGACCACGGGCGCAGCCTCGTTCAGAGGCTGGCTGAGCGCGGCGTGGCAGTCGATCATCTGATCAGGGTCGCCGGCCGGCCGACCACGACGAAGACGAGGATCATCGCGCACAATCAGCAGGTCGTCCGAGCCGACCGGGAGCACTCGCACGCGATCGAAGGTGAGGAGGAGCGGGCGCTCGTGACGGCGCTCGAGGGCGCGGTGCGCGCGGCGGATGTCCTGATCATCTCGGATTACGGGAAGGGCGTGGTCACCGAGCGAACGCTCGCGGTCGCTCTCGAGGCGGCGAGGACCGGAGAAACGAAGGTCTGCGTCGATCCGAAGCAGTCGCATTTCTCGCGCTATCTCGGTGTGACCGCCATCACCCCGAACCTCAAGGAGGCGTCCGGCGCGGTCGGCTACCCCATGGCGACCGAGGACGAACTGCTTCGCGGCGGCTGGGAGCTTCGCGACCGTCTCGATGCCGAGTGCGTCATCGTGACGCGTGGGGAGCAGGGAATGTCGCTGTTCATGCGCGGCGGCGACTACGAACATCTGCCGACCGTGGCGCGGGAGGTCTACGACGTCACCGGCGCCGGTGACACGGTCGTGAGCGTCCTCGGCGTGGCGCTGGCCGCCGGGGCCTCGATGGTCGAAGCCGCCATCATCGCGAACCACGCAGCCGGCATCGTTATCCGGGAGATCGGGACCGCGTCCGTGACGACCGACGACATCCGACGCTCCGTCGAACAGATGGGGGAGGCGGCAGGTGGGTAGGGTCGTGTCGAGACAGGAACTCGCATCGCTCTGCGCCGAGGCCCGGGAGAACGGTCGGACCGTGGTCTTCACCAACGGCTGTTTCGACATCCTGCATCATGGACACGTCGACTACATGGCCCGGGCGGCCGAACTCGGTGACATTCTCGTCGTCGGTCTCAACACCGATGACTCGGTCCGGCGCCTGAAGGGTCCCTCGCGTCCGGTCGTGGCTGAGGACGACCGGGCCGCCGTGCTCGCGGCGCTGGCTGCCGTGGACTACGTCTGCCTTTTCGACGAGGATACACCGTTCGAGCTCATTGCCGCCATCGTCCCGCACGTCCTCGTCAAGGGCGCCGGGTACACGCGGGACACGATCGTCGGCGCCGATGTGGTGGAGGCGGCCGGCGGTCGGGTGGTTGCCATGTCGCCGCTTGAAGGCCATTCGACTCGCGGGATCATCGCTCGTATCCTCGAAGCGGGGAAGGGTGATCCGGCGGGCTGATGACGATGACGTCCGCGGTCGGAGCTGCGCCTCGAGACGCTCAGAACGAGCCTTTGAAACTGGACTCAATCCGAGTGTTGGAGTATACTCGACGTCTTGTTTGTCCCGGGTTCTCGAACCCGGGTGTGTGGTCGGCGGGTCGGTGCGTCGCACGGAGGACGGACCTGTTCGCGCGACTCTTTGATGACTTGGATCCCCCAGACACGCGCGCTCTCTGAGCGCGAAGCTGATGGGGGATTCCTGTGCGATTGGCCGGGTGCGTCGCGGCCTTGTGGTGACGCAACGAGGGACCTCAGGGACACCCGAGGGAGGATGCATGGAGAGGCGACGTATCATCATCATGGGCGCCGCTGGAAGAGACTTCCACAATTTCAATCTGGTCTATCGAGGGCACGAGGAGTACGAGGTCGTCGCGTTCACCGCGACACAGATCCCGGACATCGAGGGTCGGGCGTACCCGACCGCCCTGGCCGGCGAACTCTACCCCAACGGCATTCCGATCCTCGCCGAGGAGGATCTGTCGAAGCTCATCAAGGAGCACAACGTCGACGACGTCGTGTTCGCCTACAGTGACGTCTCGCACGAGTATGTCATGCACGCCGCGTCGCTGGTGAACGCCTGCGGTGCCAACTTCGTGCTCTTGGGCGCGCGCGACACGATGATCAAGTCGAAGAAGCCCGTCATCTCGATCTGCGCGACGCGCACCGGATGCGGCAAGAGCCAGACGACCCGTCGCGTCGCCGAGATCCTGCTCGAGGCCGGCAAGAAGGTGGTCGCTATCAGGCACCCGATGCCGTACGGCGATCTGAGCAAGCAGATCTGGCAGCGCTTCGGCGAGTACGACGACATGCTCAAGCACGAGTGCACCATCGAGGAGATGGAGGAGTACGAGCCGCACATCGACCGCGGCAACGTCGTCTTCGCCGGTGTCGACTACGGCAGGATTCTCGAGGAGGCCGAGAAGGAGGCCGACGTCGTGCTCTGGGACGGTGGGAACAACGACGCCTCGTTCTATGCGTCCGACCTCTACATCGTCGTGGCCGACCCGCACCGCGCGGCGCACGGTCTGACGTACTACCCGGGCGAGCAGAACCTCCGGATGGCTGACGTCGTCGTCATCAACAAGGAAGACTCGGCGACGCAGGCCCAGATCGATGAGATGGTCGGTGTCATCAAGCAGGTCAACCCCGACGCTGTCATCATCCACGCGGACTCGCCCGTGACGTTCGAGGAGAGCGTCGATCTCAAGGGCAAGCGCGTCCTCGTGGTCGAGGACGGCCCGACCCTCACGCACGGCGGGATGAAGATCGGGGCCGGCACCGTGGCCGCGGAGCGCGCCGGCGCCATCCTGGTGGACGCGCGCGAGCAGGCCACCGGGAAGATCAAGGAGATGTATGACAAGTACCCGCACATCGGGACCCTGCTCCCGGCCGCCGGGTACTCGGCCGAGCAGGTCGCCGATCTCGAGAAGACGATCAACGCCGTTGACTGCGACTACGTCGTCATCGGCACGCCGATCGATCTCAGGCGGGTCGTCAACATCGAGAAGCCGAGCGTTCGTGTCCGCTACGACCTCGGGGTGAAGGGCAGCCCGACGCTCGTGGACGTCCTCAAGGACTTCATCTAGACCCTGTCACGGGGTCGGGAGGGTCACGTGAAGATCCACGAGTACCAGGCCCGTTCGATCCTTCGCGGGCGTGGCGTGCCGGTTCCCCGGTTCGAGGTCGTCGACGACCCGGCCGAGGCGCGCCGCGTGGCGGAGGAGATCGGCGGGATGGTTGTTGTGAAGGCGCAGGTGCACGTCGGCGGCCGTGGCAAGGCCGGAGGCGTCAAGCTCGCCAACACCCCGGAGGAAGCCGAGCGTCACGCGCGGGACATCCTCGGGATGGACATCAAGGGACTCACGGTTCGCAAGGTGATGGTGGCGCACGCGGTCGACATCGAGCGCGAGTACTACGTCGGGATCGTCGTCGATCGCGCGACCAAGGGCCCGGTCTACATGGTCAGCTCGGAGGGAGGCGTCGACATCGAGACGGTCGCCGCCGAGACGCCCGAGAAGATCTTCAAGCTCCCCATCGATCCGGTGCAGGGACTGACCGTGGCACAGGCGGCCGAACTCGCCGCGCACCTCGACGACCGCGTCGAGGTCGTCGGTCAGGTGGCGCCGGTCATCATCAAGCTCTACAACGCGTTCGTCCAGAGTGACGCATCGCTGGCCGAGATCAACCCGCTGGTCGTCTCGCCGGACGGGAAGGTCTGGGCCGTTGACGCCAAGATGAACATCGACGACAACGCGCTCTTTCGTCACCCGGACATCGCCGAGATGCGCGATCCCTCCGGGGAGTCGGAGGAGCTCAGGAAGGCCCGCGAGATGGGTCTGTCGTTCGTGAAACTCGACGGCAACGTCGGCTGCTGCGTCAACGGCGCGGGTCTGGCGATGACCACGATGGACCTCATCAAGTACTACGGGGGCGAGCCCGCGAACTTCCTCGACATCGGTGGGAGCTCGAGCCCCGAGAAGGTCATGACGGCCTTCGATATCATCACCAGCGACCCGAACGTTCGGGTCATCCTCCTCAACATCTTCGGGGGCATCACGCGATGCGATGATGTCGCCGAGGGACTCATCGAGGCGCTCGAGGCGCGGCCGCTCTCGGTCCCGCTCGTTGTGAGACTCACGGGAACGAACGAGATCCGCGCGCGCCAGATCCTCGCCGAGCACGGAATGGAGTCGGCGCAGACGATGGACGAGGCCGTCGAGAAGGCGGTCGCCATGGCGGGGGGACAGGCGTGAGCATCTACATCGACGAGAGAACGCGCGTCTGCGTCCAGGGCATCACGGGACGAGATGGGTCGTTCCACACCGGCGCCATGATCGAGTACGGCACGCACGTTGTCGCCGGCGTGACGCCCGGGAAGGGTGGCCAGAACCGGGGCGGCGTCCCTGTCTTCAACACCGTCCGCGAGGCCGTCGACGAGACCGGCGCCAACGCGTCGATCGTCTTCGTCCCGGCGAGGTTCGCCGCCGACGCGGCCATCGAGGCCGCCGAGGCAGGCGTCGAACTCGTGGTCGTCATCACGGAGGGTGTCCCGACGCTCGATGCGATGCGGCTCTACCGCTGCACGAGGGAGCTCGGCGTGCGGATGATCGGGCCGAACTGCCCCGGGCTCATCAGCCCCGGGAAGGCAAAGCTCGGGATCATGCCGGGCGCCATCCACACGCGCGGCAAGGTCGGCGTCGTCTCGAGGAGCGGCACCCTCACGTACGAGGTCGTCGACAGCCTCCGCCGCGGCGGCATCGGGCAGTCGACCGTCATCGGCATCGGCGGCGATCCGATCATCGGGACCAACTTCATCGACACGCTCGAAGCGTTCGAGAAGGACGACGGGACCTCCGCGATCGTGCTCATCGGCGAGATCGGCGGGACCGACGAGGAACAGGCCGCGCAGTTCATCTCGGAGCACGTGACGAAGCCGGTCGTCGGTTTCATCGCCGGGCGGACGGCGCCCCCGGGCCGCAGGATGGGCCACGCGGGAGCGATCATCGCCGGCGGCAAGGGGACGGCCGAAGAGAAGATCAAGGCGCTCACTGATGCCGGCGTACCGGTCGCGGACCGGCCGAGCGAGATCCCTGGACTGCTTCAGGCGACGCTTGGGAGGTAGCATGGAGAAGAGCGCGGCTGGAGCCGCACGCAACAACGTCTGGAAGTACCCGTCGCGGGACGAGCATCCCGAGAGGGAGATCTTCGTCTACGAGGCGTGGTGCAAGGGCTGCGGGCTGTGCTACGAGTTCTGTCCGACGGGCGTCTTCACGTCCGACCGGACGGGGCGTCCTGTCGTGTCGCATCCGGACAAGTGTGTCGCATGCAGTCTCTGCGAGATGCTCTGTCCCGACATGGCGATCACGGTCTACAAGGAACGCAAGAGGAAAGCCGGAGCCGCCGGTGGGGAGGCCTCCTGACATGTCCGCTCGTGCGAACAAGGACGTCAAGGTCCTTCAGGGGAACGAGGCATGCGCCATCGGTGCGATCGCCGCGGGCGTCAACTTCTTCGCGGGATACCCGATCACGCCGTCCTCCGAGGTCGCCGAGTTCATGGCGAGACACCTTCCGCTGATCGGCGGCAGGTTCATCCAGATGGAGGACGAGATCGCATCGATCGCGGCCATCATCGGCGCGTCGATCGCCGGGTCACGGTCGATGACGGCGACCAGCGGGCCAGGCTTCTCGCTGATGCAGGAGAACCTGGGACTGGCGTGTCTGGCTGAGATCCCATGTGTCATCATCAACGTCCAGCGTGCGGGTCCCTCGACCGGGCTCCCGACGCAGCCGGCACAGGCCGACGTCATGCAGACGAGGTGGGGCACGCACGGCGACCACGCAATCATCGCGCTCGCGCCGTCGACGGTGCTCGAGTGCATCGAGCTGACGGTGACATCCGTGAGCCTCTCCGAGAAGTACCGGACGCCGGTCGTCCTGCTCCTCGACGAGGTCATCGGGCACATGCGTGAGAGCGTCACGCTGCCCGCCGCCGGGTCCTATCACTGCGACAGCCGCACGGTGCCCGAAGGCGATGAAGAGGACTATCGCCCCGCCGCGTGCGTGGGTGACGAGGTCGCGACGCTCGCTCGGTTCGGCGGCCCGCACCGGTTCCACGTGACGGGCCTGACGCACGATCCGCACGGGTTCCCGACGATGGTCCCGCACGAAGTCGATGCGAAGATCCATTGGATCGTCGAGAAGATCGAGTCCCGGGCCGATCAGCTGGCGATGAATGAGGAGTTCATGGTCGAGGATTGCGAGGTTCTGCTCTTCTCGTACGGTTCGACGGCGCGGGTCGCGAAGGCATCCGTTCGACAGCTGCGAGACCAGGGGATCAAGGCGGGGCTTCTCAGAGTCAAGACCATCTGGCCGCTCTCGGGGAAGCGCCTCAAGGAGCTGGCGCCGCAGCTGAAGACGATCGTCGTCCCGGAGATGAACATGGGACAGCTCGTGCTCGAGGTCGAGCGCATCGTCGCCGGCGTCGCGCCCGTGAGACACCTCGGGAGGGTCGACGGACGGCTGTTCACGCCGGATCAGATCACTGAGTTCGTGAGAGGGGAGGTGAGCGCATGAGCAAGGCGATCGAGACTGCGCGGACCTACCTCAAGCCACACAAGAAGCTGCCGACGGTCTGGTGCGGGGGCTGTGGACTCGGCGTCATCATGAGCAGTCTGCTTCGGGTCATCTCCAAGCTGGAGATTCCGAAGAACGACATCGCGACGGTGTCGGGCATCGGCTGCACCGGCCGCATGCCGACCTACGTTGACTCGAACACGCTTCACACGACACATGGGCGCGCGCTCGCGTTCGCCACGGGGGTCAAGCTCGCCAGCCCGAAGCTTCACGTCATCGCCGCGATGGGTGACGGCGACGCGCTGGCCATCGGTGGGAACCACTTCATCCACGCGTGCCGCCGCAATATCGACATCACCGCGATCGTGGCGAACAACTGCATCTACGGGATGACCGGCGGGCAGTACTCGCCCACGACGCCGCACGGGAAGCGCGGAACGACGGCGCCCTACGGCAATGTGGAGCACGAGTTCGACGCGTCGGCGCTCGCCGCCGGCGCAGGGGCATCGTTCGTCGCGAGGACGTCGGTCTATCACGTCCGTGAGCTCGACAAGCTGCTCGAGGCCGCGATCAAGCACCGCGGCTTCTCGGTCGTCGAGGTGATGAGCAACTGCTACACGAGCTACGGCCGGCTCAACAAGTACAAGTCGCCGGTCGACATGTTCCGCTGGATGAAGGAGAACTCGGTGACGCTCAAGCAGGCTGAGACGATGTCACCGGAGGAGCTCGAAGGCAAGTTCACGCGTGGGGTGTTCGTCGAGAACTACATGCCCGAGTTCATCCAGGTCTACGACGCGCTCGCGGAGCAGCTGACGACCGACTCCGCGGCGGCGGTTTCGCAGCTCAGAGAGACGATCAAGCGTTACGAGCAGCTGGGAGACCGGCTGAAGACCAGAGTCGGCTAGCGACCATGTGGTCGCCTCGCGCGAGGTGACCGAGCGACGAGGGTGCACACGTGACACTGACAGGTGGAAGGTTCGAGGTTCGTCTCTCGGGGTCGGGTGGACAGGGGCTGATGCTCGGCGGGAAGCTGCTCGCCGAGGCGGCGTCGGTCTACGACGGGAAGAACTCCGTGCAGACGCAGAGCTACGGGCCCGAGGCGCGGGGCGGGAAGAGCAAGACAGACGTCGTGATCTCGACCGAGGAGATCGACTACCCGAAGGCGACCAAGGTCGACGTCCTGCTGGCGATGACGCAGGTCGCCGCCGATGAGTACGCCGACTCGCTCAAGGACGGCGGGCTCATGGTCGTCGATTCCTATCTCGTGGACTCGGTCGCCCGGGAGGGCGCTGTCCAGATCCCCTTCACGATGCTGGCGGTAGAGCATTGTGGCAGGATGCTGTTTGCGAACGTGGTCGCGCTCGGCGCGATCGCGGAGCTCACGGGCGTCGTCGAGTGGGACAGCCTGTCGAGCGCCGTCATGGCCCGCGTGCCCGAGGGTACTGAGGAGCTCAATCAGAAGGCGCTCGACATCGGGCGCGAGGCGGCGAGAAGCGCAAGGGGGAAGCAGAGTTGATGGAGAGAACATTCCTGATGGTCAAGCCGCGCGCCGTGAGCGAGGGACTCACAGGTCCGATCCTCGCGGAGCTCGAAGCGGGGGGATTCCGGATCGTCGGGCTCGCATCCCGCAGACTTACCAGCGACGAGGCCCACATCTTCTATGACGTTCACGTCGGCAAGCCGTTCTTCGAGACACTCGTCGAGTTCGTTACGTCCGGCATGACCGTCGGTGTGCTTCTCGAGGCGCCCGACGCGGTCACGGCGCTCCGCGCGTTCATCGGCGCGACCGATCCGGCAAAGGCGGCCCCCGATACGATCAGAGCGAAGTACGGCAAGAGCCTCACGCAGAACGCCGTGCACGCCTCGGACGCTCCCGAGCGTGTCACGCACGAATCTGCGATCCACTTCGGCGACTGCCCGAGGACGATAGCCGGGTAGGGTCTCCCGCCGCGGGGCGGAGAGCGTGGAGGAGCGATGGAGAACACGGTGGCTCAGGACACGAAGATGGCCGAATTCCTCAAGGTGGCGGACCAGGTCGCCGCGGAGTACGCGGGGAGACGCGGGAGCGTCATCCCGGTGCTCCAGAAGGTTCAGGACCAGATCGGGTACCTTCCGCCGGAGGTCATGCAGCGCATCGGAGAGCGGCTCGGCGTCCCGCCGGCGCAGATCTTCGGCGTCGCCAGCTTCTACGCGCAGTTCCGGCTCGAGCCGGTCGGCAAGTACGTCGTGAAGGTCTGCCACGGCACGGCCTGTCACGTCCAGGGCGCGGGCGCGATCACGGACGCCCTCTGCGACGAACTCGGCGTGGCCGACGGGGAGACGACGGAGGACGGGAAGTTCACGGTCGAGTCGGTCGCATGCCTCGGGTGTTGCAGCCTTGCGCCCGTGATCATGATCGAGGACAACACCTACGGCCGGCTGACGCCGGACGAGGCGCGCAAGATCGTCAGGGAGTACGGCGACTAGGCGCGCCCCCCGCCGGTCGAAGCCCGGCGGACCGCGTCACACACGATTCACCCGGAGAGAGATGATGGCGAAGACAGGCGCGACCGCTGAAGTCACCGTCGGGCTCTCGAGCTGCGGTATCGCCGCGGGAGCGGCGGACGTCTTCAGCGCGTTTCAGCGGCAGTTCGAGGAGAAGGGCGTCGACGTCCGGCTCCGGCGCACCGGATGCATCGGGATGTGCTACCGGGAGCCGATCGTCGACGTCACGACGCCCGGAGGGGCGAAGTACACGTACGGGGGTCTCACCGTCGACCAGGTCGAACGGGTGGTGGACGAGCACGTCGTCGGCGGCAAGCCGGTCGACGAGTGGCTCGTGCGAGCGGACGGCAGGGAACTTCCCGACGAGGCATACTACGACCAGCAGGTCCGGCTCGTGCTGCGAAACGCCGGTATCATCGATCCGGAGTCGATCGACGAGTACATCGAGGTCGGCGGCTACGAGGCTCTGACGAAGGTGGTCACGTCGATGACGCCGGACGAGGTCATCGATGAGCTCAAGGCGTCGGGTCTGAGGGGCCGCGGCGGGGCCGGCTTCCCGACGGGCATCAAATGGGATCTCGCCAGGAAGGCGCCGGGTGAGCAGAAGTACGTTATCGTCAACGCCGACGAGGGCGACCCGGGCGCGTTCATGGACCGGAGCATTCTCGAGGGGGACCCGCACGCGGTCCTTGAGGGACTGGCGATCGCCGCGTTCACCGTCGGCGCGCAGGAGGGCTACTTCTACGTTCGCGCCGAGTACCCGCTCGCCATCAAGCGGCTGCGCATCGCCATCGAGAACGCGACCGAGCGCGGATTCGTCGGTGACAACATCCTCGGGACCGACTTCTCCTTCAAGGTCCACATCAAGGAGGGAGCCGGCGCGTTCGTCTGCGGCGAGGAGACCGCGCTCATCGCCTCGATCGAGGGACAGCGTGGCATGCCGCGGCTCCGTCCGCCGTACCCGGCGGTCAAGGGTCTCTGGGGCAAGCCGACGAACAACAACAACGTCGAGACGTACGCGAACGTGCCGTGGATCATCTCCCACGGTGCGGCGGCGTACGCCGCGTACGGCACCGAGACGAGCAAGGGGACCAAGGTCTTCGCGCTCGCCGGCAAGATCCAGCGCGGCGGGCTGGTCGAGGTTCCGATGGGGCTGACCATCCGCGAGGTCATCAACGACATCGGCGGTGGTGTCCCCGAGGGACGCACGTTCAAGGCCGTGCAGCTCGGTGGTCCGTCGGGCGGCTGCGTGCCGGCCGAGTACATGGACACCGGTGTCGACTACGAGTCGCTCACGAAGACCGGCGCCATCGTCGGGTCGGGCGGCATGATCGTCATGGACGACACGACGTGCATGGTCGACATCGCACGCTTCTTCCTCAACTTCACGCAGGACGAGAGTTGTGGGAAGTGCACGTTCTGCCGCGTCGGGACCAAGAGGATGCTGGAGATCCTCGAGCGCATCACCTCGGGTGAGGGGCGCGATGGTGACATCGAGCTGCTCCAGGAGCTCGGCGAGAAGATCATCAGCTCGTCCCTCTGCGGTCTCGGACAGTCCGCGCCGAACCCGGTGCTGACGACGATCAAGTACTTCCGCGACGAGTACGAAGCGCACATCAATGAGAAGCGGTGCCCGGCGCTGTCGTGCAAGGCGCTCATCACCTACGACATCGATCCCGACAAGTGCATTGGGTGCACCGTCTGCGCGAAGAAGTGTCCGGTCGAAGCGATCACCGGGGAACGCAAGGAAGTGCACACGATCGACCAGGAACTCTGCACCAAGTGCGACGCCTGCAGACAGGCGTGCAAGTTCGACGCCGTGACGGTCAGCTAGCAACGTCGGGGGAGCTCACAGACGGGCTCCAGGGGAACCGGCTTCCAGGAGAGGTGCAACGTGGCACTCGTGAACATCGCACTGAATGGTACCGACGTGCAGGTCGAGTCGGGGATGACCATCCTCGACGCCGCCCGCGCGAACGGCATCTCGATACCGACGCTCTGTCACGACGAGCAGCTCGAGCCGTTCGCGTCATGCTGGGTCTGCGCCGTCAAGCTCGAGGGCATGAAGCGGTACGTTCCGTCCTGCGGCACGAAGGTGGCGGAGGGGATGAAGGTCTGGACGGACACCGAGGACGTCCGCGCCGTGCGGCGCATGGCGCTCGAGCTGCTGCTCTCGAACCACCGCGGCGACTGCGTCGCGCCCTGTCAGGAGGCGTGTCCGGCGAGCGTCGACGTGCAGGGCTACATCGCACTCATCGCGCAGGGGCGCTACCGCGATGCGACGAAGCTCGTCAAACAGGTCAACCCGTTCCCGCTGTCGATCGGCCGTGTCTGCACGCGCCCGTGTGAGGGCGAGTGCAGGCGGAACGCCGTCGACGGTCCGGTCTGTATCGACTTCCTGAAACGGTTCGCAGCCGACTGGGACATCACGAACCCGAACCCGTACTCGCCGCCCGTCGCCCCACCGACCGGCCACAAGGTGGCCGCCGTGGGCGCGGGTCCCGCGAGCCTGACGGCCGCGTACTACCTCGCGCAGGCCGGCCACGATGTGACGATCTTCGAGGCGCTCCCGGACGGGGGCGGCATGCTCCGGTACGGCATTCCCGAGTACCGCCTCCCGAAGAAGACGCTGGGCGAGGAGATCGGGCTGATCACCGGTCTCGGTGTCAAGGTCGAGTACGGCAAGCGTCTGGGGTGTGACTTCACGCTTAAGGATCTCTTCGATCAGGGGTACGAGGCCGTCTTCCTCGGTCTCGGCGCCATGGCGAGCCGGAAGATGCGCTGTCCCGGCGAGGACCTGGAAGGCGTCTGGGCCGGCACCGACTTCCTCGGACGGATGGGGCTGAACGACCCGCCGCCCGTCGGCAAGCACGTCGCCATCATCGGCGGCGGCAACACGGCCATCGACGCGGCGCGGACGAGTCTGAGGCTCGGCGCCGAGAAGGTGACCATCGTCTACCGCCGGTCCCGCAAGGAGATGCCGGCGTGGGACGTCGAGGTCGACGCGGCCGAGGAGGAGGGGGTCGAGATGCACTTCCTCGCGGCGCCCACGAAGATCGAGGGCGACGGGAAGTGTGAGCGGCTCGAGTTCATCCGGATGGAACTCGGCGAGCCCGACGAGAGCGGGCGGCGCAGGCCGGTCCCGATCGAGGGCTCGGAGTCGGTCATCGAGGTCGACAACGTCATCGCGGCGATCGGTCAGCTCCCGAACCTCGACTGCATCCAGCAGACGGCCGAGAAGGACCCCGACTCGCTCGAGGCGAAACTCGAGCTGACGCACTGGGGCACCATCATCGCCGACGAGAAGTCCGGCCTCACATCGGTTCCGCTCGTGTTCGCGGGCGGCGACGTGGTCAACGGCGCGGCGACCGCCATCGAGGCCATCGCGGCCGGAGGTCGAGCGGCCGCGGCGATCGATCGGGTGTTCCACGGCGAGGCCGTGGACGGCGTCCCCTCGTACTTCAACATCCAGGAGGAGCGCTGGGACAGCTTCCCGGTCGAGGAGCTCGAGGACGTCGTCCGGAAGGAGCGTCAGGAGATGCCGGAGCTTCCGGTGGCCGAGCGCATCACGTCGCTCGACGAGGTCGAGCTCGGTCTCACCGAGGAGCAGGCGCTCGAGGAGGTGAAGCGGTGTCTCGAGTGCGGGTGCGCCGAAGGGTTCACCTGCCAGCTCCGGGAGTACGCCGCCGAGTACGACGTGACGCTCGGCAGACTGGGAGGCGACGTCGTCTCCGACCCGCCGGACCGGCGCCATCCGTTCATCCGCATCGAGCCCGAGAAGTGCATCATGTGCGGCCGATGCATCCGCATCTGTTCGGACGTTCAGGGCGCATCGGCGCTCGGCTTCTTCCGCCGGGGTTTCGTCGCGCAGATGAAGCCGGCGCTCTGCCAGCCTCTCGCGATGACCGACTGCGAGTCCTGCGGACAATGCGTTGAGGCGTGTCCGACCGCGGCCCTGACCGCCAGGCCGGTCGCCGTCAAGCCCGGTCCGTGGGACCTCGAGTCGACGATCTCCACCTGCGGTTTTTGCGGAACGGGATGCACGGTCGACCTGTGCACGGCCGCGGGAGACCTCGTCTCCATCGCCCCGGCGCCGGGTGAGGGGATCAACGAAGGGAACCTCTGCGTCCGGGGCCGGTTCGGCTTCCGGGGCGCGCTCAGCGACCGGATCACCGCACCCAGAGTCAACGGCGCCGAGGCAACGTGGGACGAGGCGCTCGATGCCGCGACGGCGACGCTTCAGGGTGGGGCCGTCTTCGGTTCGCCGAGGTTGACCAACGAGGAGGCCTACACGCTCGCCGCGGTGGCTTCGGCCGTCGGCGGCGAGGTCGGTTCGTTCGGTCTGGCCGGCGAGGGAGTGGTCTTCAGCGCGCTCGAGCGCGTGCTCGGCCACGCCTCATCGACCGCGACCTATGAGGACGTACGCGGCGCGGACACCGTGTTCGTGATCGACTCCGACATCGCGGAGGAGCAGACGGTCGCGGCGATCTCGATCCGGAAGGCCGCACAGCGCGGCGCCTCGGTCGTGGTCATCGCGGACCGGGAGACGAGGCTCGCCTCGCTCGCGGACGTCTGGATTCCCGCGACGCGGGATCAGGTCGGTTCGGTTCTCGCGGCGATGGTCAACCACGGTCTCGAGGACGGCGTCGATGCGTCGGCGCTTCCGTACGGCGTGACGGGTCTTCCCGAGCTCACCGCCTCGATCACCGGGCTGACGGTCGATGCGGTTGCCTCGAAGCTCGGCATGCCCGAGCGCGATCTCAGGCGCGCGGCCGAGCTCGTGCTCGGCGCCGACAGGCTTGTAACGTTGGCGAGCGCTCCGGCTTTCGCGCCGGAGACGGCCTGCGGCGACGCGCATCTGGCGGTCTCGCTAGCGGCGCTCGCGGGCGGAGCGGTCGGGGAGGGGCGCGGCGTGCTCTTCCTGAGGACGCGCGCCAACGGCCAGGGGCTCTCGGACCTCGGGTTCGAGCCGGCCGGCGGCGTCTGCGGTCCGACCTGCTGCGAGGGCAGCGGCGACCTCTGGGCCGCCATCGAGTCGGGCGGCGTGACGGCCGCGTTGATCGTCGGCGAGGACCCCGTGGGTGGCGCCCGGGACCCCGAGCGGGTCGCGGCGGCGCTCAGGAAGCTCACGCACCTCGTCGTGATGGATGCCGTCGAGACGGCCACGACGGCGCTCGCGCACGTCGTGCTTCCGATGGAGCCTCCCTCGGCGGCGGAAGGGAGCTACACGAACAGCGAGCATCGCGTCCAAACGGTCGCGGCCGCCGGCGGCGGACGGCCCAACCTGGAGACGCTGGCCGACCTCGCCGGTCGGGTCGGTGCGACGGTCCCCGCGACGGCGCCGGAGATCTACGGCGCGCTGTCGGCATCGCGAGGGACGCTCGGGATGCCCGGGCTCCCGGATGGCTCCGTCTGGAGCGTGCCGGGCCGCGCCGAGGGGCGCCCGCTGAACGGGGATGCGGCGCTCGAGCCGCCGGGATGCGCGGGAGGCGAGTTGGTGTTCGACCCGCGCTGGACCGACGCCATCGAGGCGGCCTTCTCCCGGATGGTCGAGGAGCAGGGCCTCAAGGACCACGTGGTGCGCCGCGTGGGAGTTTCGGCTTGACTTAGGCAATCCGCGTATCTACGATAGAAGGGCTCCGTGTGCGGCAGGGGTTCCGCGAGGAATCCCTGTCGGCACTATCGGTAAGTCTGAACGACAACACTTGAGTGTATGGAGGAAGCATGGCAGTCCCGAAGAGGCGCAGCTCCAAGACGCGAGGCAGGAAGCGTCGCACGCACAAGAAGGCGACCGCGCCGTCGATGTCGACGTGTTCGTCGTGCGGCGAGCCGAAGCTGCCGCACCGCATGTGTCCGCACTGCGGATCGTACAACGGTCGCGAGATTCTCCCTGAGGTGAAGGAGAGCGAGTAGGGTGTCTCCGAGTTCCCGTACCACCTCCGCGGAAGGCAGAGCCGGTGCAGGCCGCCCCGTGCGGATCGCCATCGAGGCGATGGGTGGGGAGAATGCTCCGGGGGCGGAGGTCGAGGGTGCGGTCACGGCGGTCCGGGAGGCAGACGGTTCGCTCGAGATCGTGCTCGTCGGTCGAGCGGATGCGCTCGAAGCCGAGCTCGCCCGGCAGGGGGCCGGGGAGCTCCCGATCACGATCGCGCACGCGGACGAGGTCATCACGATGCACGAGTCCCCCGCCGACGCCGTGAGGCGCAAGCGGGGGTCTTCTATTGTCGTCGCGGCGGGACTCCACAAGTCCGGCGCGGTCGACGGTCTCGTCAGCGCCGGGAACACCGGCGCTGTCGTGGCGTCTTCGCTCCTCGGTCTCGGGATGCTCCCGGGCGTCCGCCGACCGGCCATCGCGAGCTTCTTCCCGGCGCTCGGCGAGCCGGCGGTCGTCCTTGACGTCGGAGCCAGCGTCGACTGCAGGCCTTCGGACCTCGTGGAGTTCGCCACGATGGGCGAGGCCTACGTCCGCGATGTGCTCGGCCGCGGGCAACCGAGAGTCGCGCTGATGAACGTTGGTGAGGAGCCGTCGAAGGGTAACGAGCTCACGCAGGAGGCCTACCGGCTTCTCAGCGTTGGTCCACTCAACTTCGTGGGGAATGTTGAAGGGCGCGACCTCATGACCGGAGCGGCCGACGTCGTCGTGTGCGACGGCTTCGTCGGCAACGTCATGCTCAAGATCATCGAGAGTGTACTCACTGTCCTGCCGCGGTTCTTCGCGGGCAGCGGCGGGGGAATCGACCTCGAGGGGATACGCAAGCAGTTCGACTATGAGGAGTATGGGGGGGCGCCCCTCCTGGGTGTCAACGGCGTGGTGATCATCGCCCACGGCGGATCCACCGGCAAGGCGATCAAGAACGCCGCGCTGATGGCGGCGCGGTTCGTGGATAAGGACCTCGGCGGCACCATCGTCGAGCGCTTGAGAGAGGCGGCGATGAGCGATGGCAGCTAACGGACGGAACGCCCGCATCGTGAGTCTCGGGATGTCGGTTCCCGAGAAGATCATGACGAACGCGGATTTCGAGAAGCTCGTGGATACGACGGACGAGTGGATCGTTCAGATGACGGGGATGAAGGAGAGACACTACCTCTCCGACGAAGAGGCGACGTCGGATCTCGCGAGCAGGGCCGCGGCCGAGGCCCTGGAGCGCGCCGGCGTGGACGCGGCGGACGTCGACATGGTCCTCGTTGCTACGGCGACGCCCGACATGCTCTTCCCGTCGACGGCGTGCCTGACGCAGCACAAGATCGGCGCGAAGAACGCGTTCGCGTTCGATATCGGCGCGGGGTGCTCGGGATTCGTGTATGGGACGGTCGTCGCGTCGCAGTTCATCCGCGCCGGCGGGGCCGAGACGGCGCTCGTCATCGGCGCGGAGAGTCTCACGAGGTTCACCGACATGACCGACCGCTCGACCTGCGTCCTCTTCGGGGACGCGGCGGGCGCAGCCGTCATGCAGGTGTGCGACCCCGAGGTCGGTCTTGTCGATCACTATATCCAGAGCGACGGCAAGCTTTCGAGTCTTCTGACATGTCCGGCCGGGGGCTCGAGGACTCCCGCGTCCCACGAGACGGTGGACGCGCGCGATCACACGATCCACATGATCGGCAACAAGGTGTACGTCAACGCCGTCCGTGCGATGAGCGATTCCGTCATGAAGGTGCTGGAGCAGCAGGGCCTCTCCGGTGACGATCTCGACATCCTCTTCCCGCACCAGGCGAACATCCGCATCATCACGTCGGTCGCTGAGCGAGCCGGGATGCCGATGGACAAGGTCTACGTGAACATCCACAAGTACGGGAACACCTCCGCGGCGTCCATTCCGCTCGCCATGTACGAGGCGGTCGAGGACGGCAGTCTCGAGGACGGGATGCTCGCCGGGACGGTGGCATTCGGAGCCGGGTTCACGTGGGGTTCGACGCTGTGGCGTTGGGGCGCTGGCGACCGCTAGGGCGGTCGCCGGCGCCATGGCGCAATGCGATGCAGACCGGGTTGTCTGCATCGCATTGCGCGGGCTCAGTAGGGAGTAGGTTGGACTCATGGAACGGATAGCGTTTCTGTTTCCGGGGCAGGGATCGCAGAAGGTCGGAATGGCTGCGGACCTGTTCGAGAACTCGACGGCCGTCCGCGAGATCTACGAGCGAGCCTCTGAGGCGATCGATGTCGACCTTGCGGCGCTCAGCTTCGAGGGGCCTGAGGACGAGCTCACCAAGACCATCAACACGCAACCGGCGCTTCTGACCGCGGGCATCGCGGCGCACACGGCACTGCTCGAGCGCGGCCTTACACCGTGGGCCGTCGCGGGCCACAGCCTTGGGGAGTACACGGCGCTGGTCGCAGCGAAGAGCCTCACGCTCGAGGACGGCGTCCGCGCGGTCCGCGAGCGCGGGCGTCTGATGTACGAGGCCGGTCTCGCAGTCCCGGGGACCATGGCCGCCATCATCGGCCTCGATGCCGATGCGGTGGACGCGGTCGTCGGCGAGGCCAGAGCGACGGGTGTTGTACAGGCCGCGAACTACAACGCACCGACGCAGATCGTCATCTCAGGCGAGGTGGACGCGGTACGGGCCGCGATGCAGCTGGCGACCGATCGAGGCGCACGCCGGGCGATCGAGCTCAAGGTCAGCGGAGCCTTCCACAGCGAACTTCTGGAGGACGCGAGACTCGGCATGGAGTCGTTCCTGTCCGACATCAGGTTCGAGCGGCCCCAGGCGATCTTCATTGCGAACGTCACGGGCGGCGCTCTCGACGACCCGGATGAGATCCGCGTCCGACTCGTCGAGCAGGTCGTCAGCCCCGTCCGGTGGGTGGCGAGCATGCACACGCTCGCCGACCTGGGCGCAGTCCGGGCCATCGAGGCCGGACCGGGGAACGTTCTGCGCGGTCTGATGCGCAAGATCGCGCCACAGCTCCCGACCGCCGGAGGCGGGAGCCTCGGGGACATCGAGAAGCTGATGTCGGCGGAGTAGGACCGCCGGAGGGACGAGGAGGATCACCATGAGGCTCAAGGACCGCAAGGCCGTCGTCACGGGAGCCGGCTCGGGCATCGGGCGTGTCATAGCGCTCAGGCTCTCCGCCGAGGGCGCCGCGATCGGGATCGTGGACATCGACCTCGAAGCCGCGAAGAGCGTCGCTGGCGAGATCGAGGCAGCCGGAGGCCGCGCCGTGGCGCATGCACTCGACGTCGCCGACGCAGAGGCGGTCGGGACGACGATGAAGCTGGTCGTCGAGGAACTCGGCGGGCTGGACATCCTCGTCAACAACGCAGGGATCACGCGCGACAATCTTCTCATTCGCATGTCACCCGCCGACTGGGATCTGGTGCTCGATGTCAACCTGAAGGGCGCCTTCAACTGCACGAGGGCGGCGGTTCGTCCGATGATGGCGGCGCGATACGGTCGCATCGTGAACATCGCTTCGGTGATCGGGCAGTTCGGCAACATCGGACAGGCGAACTACGCGGCGTCCAAGGCCGGCATCATGGCGCTGACGAAGACGACCGCACGCGAGTTCGCCTCGCGCAACATCACCGCGAACGCCGTGGCGCCCGGGTTCATCGAGACCCCGATGACCGAGAGGCTCTCCGAGAAGGTGAAGGAAGGGCTCGCCGACAAGATCATCCTGAGTCGGTTCGGGACGCCGAACGACGTGGCAAATCTGGTTGCATTTCTGGTCTCTGATGATGCAGACTACATCACTGCTCAGACGATCAACGTGGACGGGGGGATGGCCTGGTAGGCCGATCCGCCGGTCGCAACAGGACGCGGAGAAGGGAGCCTGACATGGCAGACGTTGCTGGAAAGGTCAAGCAGGTCATCGCAGAGAAGCTGCAGATCGATGCCGAGCAGGTCACGATGGAGGCCTCGATCGTCGAGGACCTCGGAGCCGACTCGCTCGAACAGGCCGACATACTCTTCTCGCTGGAAGACGAGTTCGGGATTACGGCCGACGACACCGATGAGGCCGAGGGCCTCAAGACGGTCGCGGATATCGTCGCCTACCTCGAGAAGAAGGTCAGCGCGTAGAGCGAAACTGCGAATCATCGCCGCGGTTTCGCTCTCGGGCGGGGCCGCGGCGTTCTGTCTTGCGCAGGGCTCGGGTCGAGAAGCGGAAGGACCGGACCGGTCCGGGTGTTGCGCGGGCGGAGAACGATGAGAAGGACGGAAGTGTTACGAGAGGGAACCGGAAGGGAAGTATGTCGAGAAGAGTAGTGGTCACCGGCCTCGGAGTACTCACACCGCTCGGCCTCGATGTCGAGTCGACGTGGAGCGCGCTCCTGGCCGGGAAGAGCGGCGCCGGCACGATCTCGCAGTTCGACGCGACGGACTACGCGGTCCGCATCGCGTGCGAGCTCAAGGGCTTCGATGTCGAGAACTGGATCGACAAGCGAGAGGCCCGGAAGATGGACGCGAGCGTGCACTACGGCGTTGCGGCGGCTCTCATGGCCTGGAACGACTCCGGGCTCGCTGACGTCGGCTTCGACGCGCGGCGGGTCGGTGCGATCATCGGTTCCGGGGTGGGGGGCATCCAGACGCTCGAGAACCAGCACACCGTGCTCATGGAGAAGGGGCCGCGCAGGATCAGCCCGTTCTTCATCCCGATGCTCATCCCTGATATGTCGTCGGGTGTGGTGTCGATCATGCTGGGACTCAAGGGCCCGAATTTCGCGACCGTGTCCGCGTGCGCGTCCGGCGCGCACGCCATCGGTACGGCGTACCGCGCGATCCAGCACGGCGACGCCGATGCGATCGTCACCGGTGGAACGGAGGCCGCTGTCTCCCCGATGTCCATTGGTGGTTTCGCTTCTATGCGTGCCATCTCGTCGAGGAACGACGAGCCCGAGCGGGCTTCGCGTCCGTTCGACGCGGAGCGTGACGGCTTCGTGCTCGGCGAGGGAGCCGGGACGGTCGTGCTCGAGGAGCTCGAGCACGCGAAGAAGCGCGGAGCGACGATCTACGCGGAGCTCGTGGGCTACGGAGCGACAGGGGATGCGTTTCATATGACCGCGCCCGCGCCTGACGGCGCCGGCATGGCCTCGGCGATGGCCGATGCGCTGGCGGATGCCGGGCTTGCGCCCGATGCCATCCAGTATGTCAACGCGCACGGCACGTCGACGCCGCTGAACGACAAGCTCGAGACGGCCGCGATCAAGGCCGCCTTCGGCGCGCACGCGGAGAAGCTCGCCGTTTCGTCGACGAAGTCGATGACGGGGCACCTCCTCGGGGCCGCCGGCGGCGTCGAGTTCGTCTTCAGTGTGCTGGCGATAGGGCGTTCGGTCATCCCACCCACGATCAACTACGAGAACCCGGATCCGGAGTGCGATCTCGACTACGTTCCCAACGGACCTCGCGAGACGGACGTGAGCAACGTCCTCAGCAACTCGTTCGGTTTCGGCGGCCACAACTGTGCGCTCGCCGTCTCCAGGTTCGAGAGTTAGCCGAGACAACAACGGATGAGAAAACGATGCAGTCTCACGGAGCGCTTTCGCGCTCTCGTGAATCCTGATTCCGGACTTGACCCCACCAGGGCCAGCGACCTGAGAAGGCTGTGCCGGTCGGCGGGCATCCGGGTGCGCGATCTGAGCCTGCTCGACCAGGCACTCAGCCACAGGTCGTACGTGCACGAGCATGACATGGGACGCGGGAAGTCGAACGAGCGCATGGAGTTCCTCGGGGACTCCGTGCTCGGTCTCGTCGTCAACGAGGCCCTGTACGAGAAGTACGCGAAGCGACAGGAAGGGCGGCTGACGAAGATCAAGTCGCTCCTGGTCAGCGAGACCGTGCTTTCCAAGCGCGCCGAGGAACTGCACTTCGGGAGGTACATCCACCTCTCCGACAACGAGCGGCTCTCTGGAGGTGGGAAGCGTTCCTCGATCCTCGCCGACGCGTTCGAGGCTGTCATAGCGGCCATCTACCTCGACTCCGGGCTGGAGGCTGCCCAGGAGTTCATCGAGGACCACATCCTCTCCGACATGGAGAGACTGCTCAACGTCGAGGAGTACAAGAACTACAAGAGCATGATCCAGGAGCACGCCCAGAAGAAGATGGGTGCGCGTCCGCGGTACCGCGTCGTCTCCGCGACCGGGCCGGAGCACGAGCGGAAGTTCTACGTTGAGCTCAAGCTCGAGGGCCGCTCGCTCGGGCGCGGCGAGGGGAAGAACAAGAAGGAGGCCGAGCAGATGGCGGCGCGCAACGCGCTCTCGAAGCTCGGGCTCCTCGACAACGGGAAGAAGAAGAAACGGTCGCGACGTTCGTCCTCGTCGAGACGCGGGCGTCGCGGCGGACGCCGCCGTCGGAAGAAGGAGAGTTCCTCATGAGCTGTTTCCTGACCGAAGAACAGCAGATGCTCAAGGACCTGTGCGCGCAGATCGCGCGCGAGAAGATCCTGCCCGTCCGTGAGGAGCTCGATGAGAGCGGGGAGTTTCCCTGGGAGATCGTCAAGGTCTTCGCGGAGTCCGACATCTGCGGCGTCTACATTCCCGAGGAGTACGGTGGATTCGGCGGCGGAGCGATGGAGATGTGCGTGGCCACCGAGGAGCTCTCCCGGGTCTGTGGCGGCATATCGCTGGCGTTCGCCGCGACGGCCCTCGGCACCTATCCGATCCTCCTCTTCGGGAGCGACGAGCAGAAGAAGAAGTACCTTCCGGCCATCGCGGCCGGTGAGAAGCTCGCCGCCTTCGCGCTGACCGAGGCGAACGCCGGGAGTGACGCCGGCGCCATCGAGACGACGGCCGTGCTCGACGGCGACGAGTACGTTCTCAATGGCACGAAGCAGTGGATCACCAACGGCGGCGAGGCCGAGACGTACACCGTCGTGGCCCGCACGAAGAAGGGCGTCGGCATCCGCGGCATCAGCTGCCTCATCGTCGAGAAGGACACGCCCGGCTTCACGTTCGGGAAGAAGGAGAACAAGATGGGCATCCGGGCGTCGGCGACGCGGGAGCTCATCTTCCAGGACTGCCGCGTGCCGAAGGCGAACCTGCTCGGTCGCGAGGGCATGGGGTTCATGGTCGCGATGAAGACGTTCGACCACTCCCGCCCGGGCGTGGCTGCTCAGGCCGTCGGGATCGCGCAGGGCGCACTCGATGAGGCCGTGAAGTACGCGCGGCATCGGGAGCAGTTCGGACAGCCCGTCGCATCGTTCCAGGGTCTCCAGTTCATGCTCGCCGACATGGCGACACAGGTCGAGGCAGCCCGGGCGCTCGTGCACCAGGCCGCCCGCGTCGTCGATTCCGGGGAGAAGAACCTCGCGAAGATCTCGGCGATGGCCAAGCTCTTCGCGTCCGACGTTGCGATGTCGGTCACGACCGACGCGGTGCAGGTGCTCGGCGGGTACGGGTACATGAAGGAGTATCCTGTCGAGAAGATGATGAGGGACGCCAAGATCACCCAGATCTACGAGGGAACGAATCAGATCCAGCGGGCGGTCATCGCTTCGCAGGTCATCAAGGAGAGCGCCGCGAAGGAGAAGCGCGGCGAGTAGGGGAGATCATGAGGATCGTCGTTCTCATCAAGCAGGTTCCGGATACGACCGAGGTCCGCATCGACCGCGAGACGAACACGCTCATCCGTGAGGGAGTTCCGTCGATCATCAACCCGTTCGACATGTACGCCCTCGAGGAGGGTCTCCGCATGCGTGAGGCCGCCGGCGAGGGTACTGTCACGGTCATGTCCATGGGGCCTCCGCAGGTCGAGGACGCGCTCCGCGAAGCGCTGGCCATCGGCGTCGACGAGGCCGTCCTGTTGTCCGACCGTGCGTTCGCGGGGTCGGACACGTGGTCGACGTCGTACACGCTGGCGGCCGGCATCCGCAAGCTCGGGGACGCCGATGTCATCCTCTGCGGCAAGCAGGCGATCGACGGGGACACGGCCCAGGTTGGTCCGGGCGTAGCGCGTCTGTTGGGCATACCGCAGGTTGCGTACGTCAAGAAGATCACGCTTGACGGAGACAGCTGCACGGCGGAGCGGATGATGGAGGACGGGCACGACGTGCTGCGGATCCCGCTGCCGGCTCTCTTCACGGTGGTCAAGGACATCAACGAGCCGCGGCTCCCGTCGCTCAAGGGGAAGATGCGTGCCAAGAAGGCCGAGATCACCGTCTGGGGCGAGGGCGATCTCGACGTGGACCCGGAGGAGCTCGGTCTCGACGGCTCGCCGACCCGCGTCATGAAGATCTTCGCGCCGGAGCTCAAGGCGGGAGGCGTCGTGTTCGAGGGCGAGGTGGGGGAGACCGTCCCCAGGCTCGTCGAGGAACTCCTGCCCGTGCTGCGGGGCGAGGCGCAGTAGAAACGTGCAGCGCGCGCGGACCGCATCGACGGTCCCCGAGCGCCACCATCCGGGAGACATCGCGTGAGCAGTATCGAGGTAGTGCAGGACCGATGCGTAGGCTGCGGGCTCTGTGTCAGCGCGTGCCTCTACGACGCCATCGAGATGAAGGACGGCCTGGCCGTCATCAACGAGAAGTGCACCCTCTGCGGCGCGTGCGTCGACGCGTGCAAGTTCGACGCGATCATCCTCAGACAGGCCCAGAAGGAGGCCGCGTCGCTCGACGAGTACCGCGGCGTCTGGGTCGTCGCCGAGCAGCGCCACGGCGAGCTGAGCGATGTTTCGTTCGAGCTGCTCGGGAAGGGGCGCGAACTCGCGGACGAGCTCAAGACGGAGCTCTCGGCAGTACTCCTCGGGTCCGGCGTGGCCGGGATGGCCGAGGATCTGATCCATCGCGGCGCGGACCGCGTCCACGTCGTGGACGACCCGGCACTCGAGAACTTCCTCGACGAGCCGTACGCCAACGTCGTCGCCGAGCTCATCACACGTCACAAGCCGGAGATCGTGCTGACCGGAGCGACCGTGCTCGGCCGCTCGCTCATCCCGCGGGTCGCCGTGCAGGTCAAGACGGGACTGACGGCCGACTGCACGGGACTGGCGATCGACGAAGAGGGCCGCCAGCTGCTGCAGACGCGCCCCGCCTTCGGCGGTAACATCATGGCGACCATCATCTGTCCGAACCATCGGCCGCAGATGTCGACCGTGCGGCACAAGGTCATGTCCGCGCTCGACGAGGACACAGCACGGACCGGCGAGGTCGTCGAGGAGACCGTCGACGCGAGGCTCCTGACGTCGCGCGTCGAGTACGTCGAGTTCGTGAAGGACCTCACCCAGACGATCAACATCGCGGACGCCGACATCATCGTGTCGGGCGGCCGCGGCCTCGGCGATCCGTCGAACTTCAAGCTGGTCGAGGAACTCGCGGAGGCCATCGGCGGCGCCGTCGGTGCGTCCCGGGCTGCGGTTGACGCCGGCTGGATCCCGTACTCGCACCAGGTCGGCCAGACCGGGAAGACCGTTCAGCCGAAGCTCTACATCGCGTGCGGTATCTCGGGCGCGGTCCAGCACCTGGCCGGCATGCAGTCGGCGAAGGTGATCGTCGCGATCAATAAGGACCCCGATGCGCCCATCTTCAAGATAGCGAACTACGGGATCGTCGGTGATCTGTTCGAGGTCCTGCCGATCCTGACGCGGACACTCAAGGGAAGCGCGACCGGCTAGCGGCCTACCGTCAGTACCACATGCGAGCGAGGCCCGACCGCCATCGGCGGCCGGGCCTCGCTGCGTCCGGTCTCATCCGCTCTTACTGCCCGGCGATGAAGCGTCCCTGTGCGGCCGTGAGCGCTTCCATTTCGTCCGTCGCGCTCGGCACGGGCTCAGGATCCTGGAGGGTGAACGATGAGTAGACCGGCGGGTAACTCTGAAGGAAGCCTGCCGGCATCGCCTGTGGAACGATACGCCCGTCGAAATCGGACGGGATGGGTCGGCCGATCACCGCGAGCAACGTGGGGGCCAGATCGACCGTCGAGAGTTCGACCGGCGTCGGGACCGGGGCGATCCGGCGACCGCTAAGGATGAGAACTCCCGGAGCGCCCCGTTCGTGTGACCCGGAGATCCGGACGTCGCCCTCGGCCGGATGCGTGCCGTAGGCCGAGCAGACCACGAACACGGTACGGTCGTCGGTCAGCCGGTGGAGCCTGCGAATGGCCGAGTCGACGAACTCGTAGTAGGACGGCAGAACGTCCGCGTAGCGAACGGCCGCGTTCTCAGGGAGGTTCGGAAAGAAGTGCCGCATGCCGGGCGCCACGAACCGATGGCTCACCGCGTCCAGCCCACCGAGGTGGATCAGCGCGAGCTCGGGTTCGAACTCGGCCAGCATACCGGCGGCGAGTTCGACCGCCGCACGGTCGGAGACGTAGGACCACCGGGCCGCCAGCTCGTTTTCGAACCAACCCTCCACCGTCTCGCCGGCCGGGAGGATGTCCTCATCGAATCCGGTCATCCAGGAGTCCATGCCGGACCGGACGGTCTCGTCGAGCCGTGTCGCGAGGTCTGCCGGGGCGGTCTGGCCGGTGCCGCCGACGAGGTAGGCGGGGGCGAGGGAGAGCTGGTGCGCCGGCGCGTTGGCGGTGTACGGGGCGACGACCATCCCCGCGTCCGCATTCCCGTCGACCGGCCAGCTGCCGGGCCACCCGATCGTCAGACACGACGCTCCCGCCGCGGTGGCTGCCTGGACCATGGCCGGTGTCCCGGTGTGTGCCGAGGCTCCACGCATCTCCCCGAGCGCGGCGAGAGCGCTCTCGTCGAGGTGCCTTCCGTTTCCGAGCTGTGTCCAGCCGACCGTCGGGATGACGGGTCGATCGGCGCCGATGCTTCCGAGAACACCGCGGCCGATGAGGTGCCCGAGGAACGGCATGCGCCCCTCGGAGACATACTGCTGGAGGATGAACCAGTCCAGTCCGTCGACCCCGACGACGACGACCCTGAGCCCACTGCTCGAGGTCTCCTCGGGTCCGTCGGACGGCTGCCAGACGATGGCGAAGATCAGGGCGGCGATCGTGATGACGAGAAGCGCTCCGAGCACTGCTGTCCTGTTCGTCATGTGATTGTCTGCTCCGGCTTTGCGGCTTGTTGAGTGGTGCGAATCGTAGTAGAATCTCTAGCATGCCTAAATCCAGCCAGTCAAGGGGAAGTGCCCGTTCTACGCGCCGAAAGGGGACTTCCGGGGACCCTGGAAGCCTCGTCGTCAGGGGCGCCCGCGAGCACAACCTCAAGGGCTTCGACCTCGAGATACCCCGCAACGCGCTTGTCGTGATCACTGGTCTCTCCGGCTCGGGGAAGTCGTCGCTCGCGTTCGACACCATCTACGCGGAGGGGCAGCGCCGGTACGTCGAGTCGCTGTCCGCCTACGCCAGGCAGTTCCTTTCTCAGATGCAGAAGCCGCGGGTCGAGTCGATCGACGGGCTCTCGCCGGCGATCTCCATCGAGCAGCGGACGGCCTCGCACAATCCCCGTTCGACGGTCGGCACCGCCACTGAGGTCTACGACTATCTCCGGCTCCTGTACGCCAGGATCGGCGTACCGCACTGTCACCTCTGCGGGCGGGAGATATCGCAGCTGACCGTGGACACCATGGCTGACATCGTTCTCGGCCACAAGGGAGGCGCCCGGGTCGAGATCATCGCGCCAATGGTCCGCGGGAAGAAGGGCGAGCACCGCGACGTCCTTCGACGGATCGAGCGCGGCGGGTTCGTGCGCGTCAGGGTTGATGGCGAGACGACCGAGATCGGCGAGGTAGGCAAGCTCAATCGCAAGAAGAAGCACGACATCGCGGTCATCGTGGACCGTCTCGTGTTGCGCGACGGCGTCCGTCAGCGGCTCGTCGACTCGCTCGAGACGGCGCTCGAGCTTACCGACGGCATCGTCGAAGTGAAGGTTGGCAAGGAGGACCTGCTTCTGTCGGAGACCGCATCGTGTCCGCACTGCGGCGTCGGTCTCGGCGAACTCGCGCCCAGGCTCTTCTCGTTCAACAGCCCGTACGGCGCCTGCAGCGAGTGTGGCGGCCTCGGGACGAAGATGCGCGTCGATCCCGATCTCATCGTCCCGGACCATTCGAAGTCTCTCCGCGAGGGCGCGGTGACGTGCTGGCCGGACCTGGCGACCGGATGGCTACGGCACAAGCTCGACGCGCTCTGCGAGTTCTACGGTTTCGATCTGATGACGCCGTTCGAGGAGCTCGACACGCACGTTCGTGAGGTTCTTCTCCGCGGCTCCGGCGATGAGAAGATCGAGTATAACATCCAGTTCGAGAAGGGGCGGTGGGAGTACGTCGGTGGCTTCGAAGGCGCCATTCCCAATCTCGAACGACGCTATCGCGAGACGAAGTCCGAGAACATCCGGCGGTGGATCGAAGGGTTCATGGCGGTCGACGACTGTCCCGCATGCAACGGGGCGCGGCTCAGACCGGAGGCGCTTGCGGTCAAGGTTGGAGACCTGGCCATCAACGACGTCTCGGCGATGTCGGTCAAGCAGGGGGTCTCCTTCTTCAGCACCCTCAAACTTGGGGCACGCGACCGGAAGATCGCGCACGAGATCCTCAAGGAGATCGGGGAACGTCTCGGTTTTCTCTCGGACGTCGGTCTCGACTACCTGACGCTCGACCGATCGTCCGGCACGCTCTCGGGCGGGGAGGCACAGCGCATCCGGCTGGCCACACAGATCGGCTCCAGGCTTGTCGGCGTGCTGTACATCCTCGACGAGCCGTCCATCGGACTCCACCAGCACGACAACGCGAAGCTCCTGCGAACCCTGACGTCGCTCCGTGACATCGGCAACACGGTTATCGTCGTGGAGCACGATGAGGAGACCATCCGCAGCGCCGACTGGGTGGTGGACCTGGGACCCGGGGCCGGTCGACACGGTGGCGAGGTCGTTGCGAGCTGCCCTCCGGACGAGCTGCCGAAGCACTCGAAGTCGCTGACGGGCGACTACCTCGCGCAGAGGCTGAGCATCGACGTCCCGCAGGAGCGTCGTCCGGTCGACGGACCTCGCCTGACTGTTGTGGGGGCGCGCGAGAACAACCTCCGGAACATCGACGTGGACTTCCCGCTGGGGACGCTCGCGTGCGTCACAGGCGTTTCGGGCTCGGGCAAGAGCACGCTCGTGTCCGATATTCTCCATCGCGCTCTGGCCGAGTGGTTCCATCGCTCGAGGAAGATCCCTGGACGGTTCGACCGTATCGAGGGGATCGAGCACATCGACAAGGTCGTCAATATCAGCCAGGCCCCGATCGGGCGCACGCCTCGCTCGAACCCGGCGACGTACACCGGGACGTTCGTTCACATCCGGCAACTCTTCGCGCGCGTGCCGGAGGCCCGGGCACGCGGGTATCGCCCCGGTCGATTCAGTTTCAACGTCAAGGGTGGCCGGTGCGAGGCCTGCCAGGGCGGCGGCCAGGTCAAGATCGAGATGCACTTCCTCCCGGACGTCTTCGTGACCTGTGAGGCCTGCGGGGGGAGACGGTTTAACCGCGAGACGCTCGAGATCCTCTACAAGGGGAAGAACATCGCGGATGTTCTTGAGATGACGGTCGCCGAGGCGCTCGAGTTCTTCGACAGCATCCCCATCGTCAAGCGCAAGCTTGAGACGCTCAACGATGTCGGGCTCGGCTACATTCACCTCGGGCAGGCCGCCACGACGTTGTCGGGCGGCGAAGCGCAGCGCGTGAAGCTCGCATCCGAGTTGTCCCGAAAGAGCACAGGGCGCACGCTCTACATTCTCGACGAGCCGACCACGGGCCTTCACTTCCACGACGTCAAGATGCTTCTCGAGGTCCTCGGTCGCCTCGTGGATCGTGGGAACACCGTGCTCGTCATCGAGCACAATCTCGACGTGATCAAGACCGCCGACTACATCGTCGACCTCGGGCCCGAGGGAGGGGACGATGGAGGGACGGTCGTCGCGAAGGGGTCGCCCGAGGAGGTCGCCGCCACCGATGGTTCGTACACCGGAGCCGTGCTCAGGGAGGTTCTCGGCGCGTCCGAAGCGGCGCAGAGCGGCGGCGCGGCGTCGCGGAAGACTCGCGGCGGAGGCAGCTCCGCGAGGATCGGACGAGAGCGTCGGGGGCGCAGCAAGTCCTCCTGACGACGCCTCAGCCTCCCGGCAAAACGGCTTGACCGGCGGCAACCGGCTCGACTACCATGATGGGACGTTCAATCCCGCGCCGGACTCTCGGATGACCCGCGTCATCCCCGGCGTATTGGTGCGCGCGGACCACGTGGTCCCGTGCGTTTTTCGGGTGGAGGGGGCAAGCGTTGAGCGTGGACACAGGCGTCGTGAGGACGGCGCTCTACGACCGCCACGTTGCGGCCGAAGCCAGGATCGTTGACTTCGCGGGGTACGCGATGCCGATCCACTACCGCGGCATCGTCGACGAACACCGGCGCGTTCGCGAGACCGCCGGGATGTTCGACGTGTCGCACATGGGGGAGTTCTATCTGTCCGGTCCGTCCGCGCTCGAGACGCTCGAGCGCATCACGACGAACCGCGCGGCGGCGCTCGTCGATGGTCGCGTGCAGTACTCGGCGATGTGCTACGAGTCCGGAGGCTTCATCGACGACCTGCTCGTCTACCGATTGGGCGAGGAGTTCATGCTCGTCGTGAACGCCGCGAACAAGGCGAAGGATCTCGACTGGGTCACATCGCATCTACTTCCGGACACCGACTTCCGCGACGCGTCCGATGAGACCGCACTGATCGCGCTCCAGGGACCGAGGTCCGAGGACGTGCTCGAGGCGGTCGGCGGCGGCGCGTTCTCATCGCTCGGATACTACTACGCGGCCCGAGGTGAGGTCGCGGGACGAGACGCCCTCGTGTCCCGGACGGGGTACACGGGTGAGGACGGCTTCGAGATCTACTGCGATCCGGACGACGCGACGGCCATCTGGGATGCGCTTCTGGACGGGGGGGCTCCGTTCGATGTCGAGCCGGTCGGGCTCGGCTGCCGCGACACACTTCGTCTGGAAATGGGATACGCGCTCTACGGCAACGATATCGACGATACGAGAACGCCTGCCGAGGCGGGCCTGATGTGGATCACGAAGCTCAAGAAGGGCGACTTCATTGGTCGCGATGCCATCGTGGCGAAGCGCGAGGCGGGTCTGACCGAGCGCCTCATCGGCTTCGAGATCGAGGGGCGCGGCGTGCCGAGGCATGGGCATGAGATCGTCGCCGGCGACGAGACCGTCGGGATCGTCACGAGCGGGACCTTCTCGCCAAGCCTCGAGCGTGGTATCGGCATGGGGTACGTGGCCGTCGGGACCGACGGTCCGATCGAGATAGCGGTGAGAAACAGGCGGCTGAAGGCCGTGCTCGTCGATCTGCCTTTCTACAAGCACGGCAGCGTGCGGCGCGCCTAGGTCGACGGGAACAAGCGAGGAACATGATGAGCACTGCGGGACTCAGGTTCACCGAATCGCACGAGTGGGTGAAGATCGACGGGGACAACGCCGTGATGGGGCTCTCGGACTACGCGCAGCACGAACTCGGCGACATCGTGTTCGTCGAGCTGCCGGAAGAGGGCGCAACCGTTGCCCCCGGTGACGTGCTCGCGACGGTCGAGTCGGTCAAGAGCGTCAGCGAGATGTACACCCCGGTCAACGGCGAGGTCATCGAGGTCAACAACGACCTGGAGGACTCGCCCGACCTGATCAACTCGGATCCGTACGGAGAGGGCTGGCTCGTGAAGGTCAAGCTCACCGACGCGGCCGAGATCGACGCTCTGATGTCAGATGACGAGTACGAGGCGCACACGAAGGGATAGCCGTGCCGTACATCCCGAACACCGACGCCGACCGAAAGAAGATGCTCCAGACGATCGGGGCATCCTCGTTCGACGAGCTGATCGCGGACATCCCCGAGTCGCTGCGTATGCACGGTGACCTCGAGGTCCCCGGTCCGCTCTCGGAGCCGGAGCTCATGAAGCACATGGAGCGGCTCGCCGATCTGAACAGGGTGCCCGGGGACGTCATATCGTTCCTCGGCGGCGGCATCTACGATCACGCCATCCCGGCAGCGGTACATCACATCACCGGGCTTCCGCACTTCTACACGGCATACACGCCCTACCAGGCGGAGGTGAGTCAGGGAACGCTCCAGGTGATCTACGAGTTCCAGTCCCTGATCGCGGAACTGACGGGGATGGAGGTCGCCAATGCGTCGCTCTATGATGGCGCCACCGCCGTGGCGGAGGCCGCGCTCATGGCGCTCGGCATCCAGCGGAAGCGCCGGAAGATCTGCGTCTCGGCGTCGGTCAACCCGGCGGCGCGCCAGGTCCTGAGGACCTACCTCACGGCGTGGGGCGTGGAGCTCGTGGAGATCCCGCTCGACGGCGGCGTGACCGACCAGGCGGCCGCGGCGGCCGCGTGCGCCGACGCGGCGGCCCTCGTGCTCCAGCAGCCGAACTTCTTCGGTTTGCTCGAGCCTGTCGATGCGCTCAGTTCCGTCGCCCAGGAGGGGGGCGCCCTGCTCGTTGCGTCCGTTGATCCTCTCTCGCTCGGAATCGTCCGACCACCGTCCGACTACGGTGCAGCCATCGTTGTCGGGGAGGGGCAGTCGCTCGGGAACCCGGTCGCGTTCGGCGGACCGCTTCTCGGGTTCATGGCGACGACCGCGAAGAACGCACGGCGGATGCCCGGCCGGATCATCGGTTCGACGACCGACGCCGACGGCAGGCGTGGGTACGTCATGACGCTTCAGACCCGCGAGCAGCACATTCGACGCGAGAAGGCGACATCGAATATCTGCACGAACCAGGGGCTCGTCGCGCTGGCCGCGACGGTCTACCTCTCACTTCTGGGCGGGACGGGGCTCAAGGAGCTCGCGTCGCATATCCTCTCGAAGTCACACTACGCGGCGCTCGAGCTCGCCAAGGTCCCTGGCGTGAGACTCAGGTTCGACGGTTCGTTCTTCCGAGAGTTCGTCATCGAGCTTCCGGTCGAGGCGTCGGTTGTGAAGGAGGCGCTCACCGACGTCGGGATATGGCCTGGCATCAAGTGCGGCTGCTACTACGAGGGGATGGAGCGCTGCCTGCTCGTATCGGTGACCGAGAAGCACTCGCGCCGCGATATCGACAGCCTCGTTTCCGGGCTGGCCGCGGTGCTTGCGACGGGGGAGGCGTGATGAGCAGCAGCGAGACGAGGCGCCCCGCGGTCGTGGAACCGACGATCTTTGAGCTGGGTCGTCCCGGTCGACGAGGCTTCCGTCTTCCCGAGATGGACGTTCCTGCGGTCGACCCGGTCGAGGCGCTCGGGCGGGACAACGTGCGCGCGCAGGGTCCGGACATTCCGGATCTGGCCGAGCCGGACGCCGTTCGCCACTTCACGCGGCTGGCCGAACTCAACCACCACGTCGATCGCGGATTCTACCCGCTCGGGTCGTGCACGATGAAGTACAACCCGAAGGTCAATGAGGACGCCGCGTCGCTCCCCGGCTTCACCCGGCTCCATCCGGAGGCCGACGAGCGATGCTGTCAGGGTGCGCTCGCCCTGATGTACCACCTGTCGCGACATCTCTGTGAGATCTCGGGCATGGACGCGGTGACGCTCGAGCCGCCCGCCGGCGCTTCGGGCGAGCTGACGGGGATGCTGATTATCCGCGCATGGCACGAGGCGCGCGGCAACCCGCGGTCGAAGGTCATTGTTCCGGATTCGGCGCACGGGACCAACCCGGCGAGTCTCACGCTCGCCGGCTACGACGCCGTCGAGATCGTCTCAGACGACGAGGGTCGGATCGATGTCGGCGCACTCCGGGCGGCCGTCGACGACGAGACCGCGGCCATCATGATCACGAACCCGAACACGCTGGGAGTGTTCGAGAACGACATCGAGGAGATCATCGAGATCGTCCACAACGTCGGCGGACTCGTGTACATGGACGGCGCGAATCTCAACGCGCTTCTCGGGATCGTCCGGCCCGGCGACATCGGGTTCGACGTCATGCACTTCAATCTCCACAAGACCTTCTCGGCGCCGCACGGCGGCGGTGGCCCCGGGTCGGGACCGGTGGGGGTGAAGGCCGAACTCGCGCCCTATCTGCCGTACCCGACCGTCACACGCGACGAGGCGCGTCCCGAGGGGCTCCAGTACTGCTTCGACTACGACCGACCCGAGTCGATCGGGAAGGTGCACGGAGTGACGGGGAACTTCCTCGTGGCCGTGAAGGCCTACGCGTACATCCTCTCGCTCGGACCTCGGGGACTCAGGCGGGTCGCAGAGAACGCGCTGATCAACGCCAACTATCTGCAGGCGCGGCTCAAGGGCGACTTCGACCTCTCACACTCGGGGTACTGTCAGCATGAGTTCGTGCTGTCGGCCTCGAGGCAGAAGGCGCACGGCGTCAAGGCGCTCGACATCGCGAAGCGCCTCCTCGATTTCGGCGTTCACGCTCCCACGATCTACTTCCCGCTCATCGTGAAGGAAGCGCTGATGATCGAACCGACCGAGACCGAGAGTCTCGAGTCGCTCGACCACTTCGTCGACGTGATGAAGGCGATCGCGCGCGAGAGCGAGACGGAGCCGGAGACGGTGCAGGCCGCGCCGAGCGCCACGCCCGTGAGCCGGCTGGACGAGGCGAAGGCCGCGAAGGATCTGGACGTCACGTGGAGGAGGCGGACCGCGTGAGCGAACTGGCCTGGACCGCGTGGCCGATGCGCCGAAGCCCGGTTCGGGCGGCTCTCGGTCTCGCCTTCATCGCGCTCGTCGCATGGACGCTGCAGAACTGGCTCAGGACCGGGTATTTCACCGTGCTCGCCGTGCTCCTGCTCTGGGGACAGGTGGCGGGCTTCTACCTCCCAACCCGGTACGCGCTCACCGACGAGGGCGTGTCCGTCCGGGGCATCCTCGCGAAGCGTGAGAAGACGTGGGAAGACTTCCGGAGCCATTTCGTCGACCGGGACGGGGTGCTGCTCTCACCCTTCATCGGGCGGTCGCGGCTCGAGAGGTTCCGCGGACTGTCGCTGCAGTTTCACGGGAACCGTGATGAGGTGATCGCATTCGTCAGAGCGAAGCTGGGAACGGAGGATGGGGATGCCCTTCTGGGCGATGAAGGACGAGAAGAGAGCGGAGCAGGCGGCGGAGAAGCGTGACACGCTCGACCAGCTGGCCGTCAAGATCGTTGAGCGGCGTCTGTCCGCCCCGGCGATCCTGTTTCTCGAATCGTCGAAGCCGCTCTCCTTTTTGGGCAACCAGGCGATGGTGTTCTTCCAGCCGATCGTGCAGACGGTCTTCAACTTCAAGACCTACGATGACATCATGGACCTGCTTGAAGACAGGGACAACATCGAGTATCTCTTGAGGAAGATAGAGGAACTCGAAGCAGCCGAACAGAAGAGGGCGAAGGACGAGAGGAAGCGCCGCAGGGAAGAGAAACTGGCGGCGAAGACGCAAGAGGAAGGTACTGATGGGCAATGACACGATCAAGGCGATCGTTGCGACCGACTGCGGGAGCACAACGACCAAGGCGATTCTCATCAAGCTCGTTGATGGTGAGTATCGGCTGATCGTCCGCGGCGAGGCTCCGACGACCGTCGAAGCACCGTTCGAGGACGTCACGCGTGGCGTCCTGAACGCCGTGAGGGAGGTCGAAGAGCTGTCGGATCATACGATCCTCGACGGCGAGGCGTTTATCCATCCCAACGACGGCGACCGAGGCGTCGACCTCTATCTCTCGACATCGAGCGCCGGCGGCGGCCTGCAGATGATGGTGGCGGGCGTGGTGAAGAGCATGACCGCCGAGAGCGCGGAGCGCGCGGCGCTCGGCGCGGGCGCCATTGTCATGGATGTTCTGGCGTCGAACGACGGCCGGTTGCCGCACGAGCAGATCGAGCGGATCCGGCACCTCAGACCTGACATGATCCTGCTCTCGGGCGGTATCGACGGCGGGACGATCACGCACGTCGTCGAGCTCGGACAGGTCATCGCCGCGGCCGATCCGAAGCCCCGGCTCGGTATGGGCTACAACCTCCCGGTCATCTACGCCGGCAACAAGGACGCCACGGACGAGGTCAGCGGGCTGCTCGAGGGCAAGACCTCTCTCTACAAGGTCGAGAACCTCCGTCCGGTGCTGGAGCGCGAGAATCTCGGTCCGGCGCGTGAGAAGATCCACGACCTGTTCATGGAGCACGTGATGGCGCAGGCCCCGGGCTACAACAAGCTCATGGGCTGGACCGACGCCCCGATCATGCCCACGCCAGGCGCCGTCGGCTCGATCATCGAGACCATCGCCAAGCGGCAGGACATCGAGGTCGTCGGCGTCGACATCGGCGGAGCGACCACCGACGTCTTCTCGGTCTTCCAGGACACCTTCAACCGGACCGTCTCAGCCAATCTCGGCATGAGCTACTCGGTCTCGAACGTGCTGGCCGAGTCGGGCATCGACAACGTCATGCGCTGGGTCCCGTTCAAGCTCCCGGAGCTCGACGTCCGCAACCGGATCAAGAACAAGATGATCCGCCCGACCACGGTTCCGCAGACGCTCGAGGATCTGAAGATCGAGCAGGCGATCGCGCGCGAGGCGCTCAGACTCGCGTTCGTGCAGCACAAGGAGTTCGCGGTCGGTCTCAAGGGCGTCCAGCAGGAGCGGACGATCTCGGAGGCCTTCACGCAGTCGGCGTCGGGCGCGACGCTCGTCAACATGCGGAATCTCGATCTGCTGGTCGGGTCCGGCGGTGTCCTATCGCACGCGCCCCGCAGGCAGCAGGCGGCGATGATGCTCATCGATGCGTTCGTGCCCGAGTGCGTCACAAGACTGGCGGTCGACTCCATCTTCATGATGCCGCAGCTCGGCGTGCTCGCAACGGTCCACGAGAAGGCCGGCACTGAGGTCTTTGAGAAGGACTGCCTGATTCATCTCGGCACCCACGTCGCGCCGACCGGCACGGCCCAGGAAGGCAAGCCATGCCTCAAGGTCGAGATGAGCCTGCCGGACGGAAAGCAGGTCGCGGATGACATCCCGTATGGCGAGATGGTCGTCTACCCGCTCGGGGTCGGCGAGTCGGTGAAGGCGAAGCTCACGCCGGCGCGTGGCTTCGACCTCGGCGAGGGCCCGGCCAAGATGTGCGAGTGCACGCTGACGGGCGGAGTCGTCGGCATCATGATCGACACCCGTGGGCGCCCATTCACGCTGCCGACCGACGAGCACGAGCGGGTTACGAAGCTCAACAAGTGGGCCGGCGCATTCGACGCCTATCCTGAGTAGAGACTGACGACGCCAGATACTGAATCGAGAAACGCAGGAGTTTGAAACATGGCCCATGCATACACACCCGGGCTCAGGGTCGCTTCGATGACGGTTCTTCGCAAGGACCGGAGACTGCCCATCAAGGGCGAGGTCGTCGTGAAGAAAGGCGACAAGGTCTCCGCCGACACGATCGTCGCTCGCACCCATCTGCCCGGAAACGTACAACTCGTCAACGTGGCGAGCAAGCTGGGGCTCCCACCCGAGGACCTGCCGTCCGTGATGCTCAAGGGGGAGGGAGACGCCATCGAGAAGGGGAAACCGATCGCCGAGACCAAGGGCTTTTTCGGCTTGTTCAAGTCGGCGGTCAACGCCCCGTGCGACGGGAGTCTTGAGAATATCTCAACAGTGACGGGCCAGGTCATTCTGAGAGAGCCGCCCACGCCCATCGAGATCAACGCCTACGTTGACGGGAAGGTCGTGGAGGTGTTCGAGGGAGAGGGTGTTGCTGTCGAGATGCAGGGATCGTTCATCCAGGGCATCTTCGGCGTCGGCGGCGAGCGGACGGGTGAGATTCACGTCGCCGTCAGCGGTCCCGACGAGAAGCTCAGCGCGAACCTCATCGATGAGTCCATGAAGGGGAAGGTCGTCGTGGGTGGCTCGCACATCGATTGGGAAGGCCTTCAGAAGGCCATGTCGATCGGTCTCTCCGGGGTCGTGGTCGGCGGGTTCGACGACCCGGACCTCAAGAAGCTGCTCGGGAAGGACCTCGGCGTGGCGATCACCGGGTCCGAGGACGTCGAGACAACGCTCATTCTCACCGAGGGCTTCGGCGTCATCGGGATGGCCGGGGGCACGTTCGAGCTGCTCAAGTCCCGTGAGGGGAAGAAGGCCTCCATCAACGGTGCGACCCAGATCCGCGCGGGCGTGATCCGTCCCGAGATCGTCGTGCCGATGCCGGATGCCGAGCTCCCCACCGGGGACGTCGTGTCCTCGACGGCGGGTCTGGACACTGGCAGCACAATCCGCGTGATTCGCGAGCCGCATTTTGGTAGACTCGGAGAGGTGACAGGACTGCCGAACGAACTCCAGAAGATGGAGTCCGAGACGATGGTCCGCGTCCTGAGTGTGAAGTTCGCCGACGGGACCGAGGCGACGCTCCCGCGCGCGAACGTGGAGATGATCGAAGGGTAGTCGCGCCGCCTGGCGGCGCTCGGCCGCAGCGCGGCGAGGGCCGCAGTGGCGGTGTCGGATAGATGAGTTGAAGCATCATGTCGGGCGGGCCCCCCGGGGCCCGCCCGCATGCGTAAGGTCTTGACAGGCCGCAAGCTGGTCTGGTAGCCTCTCAGCACTCAATGTGCCGAAAAAGGGGGGCTTGAACGGCGCCATCGGGTTCGTTCCCCGAACCCCGGACGCCTTCGAGCCCGCATCATTAGGGGTACGGGGAAAGGAGCAGTGAATGCTCGCAGACAGAGGGCTCGCTCTCGTTGGGCGCTCTGGAGTGGGGCCGGCCGCGGTCGCGATGATCGTGGTGGCCCTTTTCTTGTGCGCAGGAGTCACGCTGGCGCAGGAGACGGTGGATGTCGAGGCGGCCGAGGCACTGGCCGAGGAGACGCTGCCCCCGCTGTCGCCGCCAACGGCCGTGACCGCCGTGGACACACCCAACGACCGCGGCAGCTCGATCAACATCACGTGGGAGCATTCTCCCGACCACGAGAGCGGCACGCTTCTCGGGTACAGCATCTACCGTTCGGCCCATCCGGAGACCGGTTTCGTGTTCGCGGGGAGGGTCCCGTACATCCAGGACCACTACCGCGACAGCGGTGTCGGTGACCGTGCGCCGACCTACTACCGTGTCGCCACCGTGGCGCTTGACGGACGGGAGGCCCTCTCGCAGGCCTTCGGCCCCGTCGAGGCCTTCCCGCAGTGGTTCAACATGGCCCGCGTCAACGTGCTGATCGCGGTCGTCATCTTCGTCGTGGCGATCATCTACTTCGTCAACGCGGCCAAGTCAGGCAAGAATCTCTTCATCAGGCGCCTCGCGGGTCTCGACGAGATGGACAACGCGGTCGGTCGCGCCACCGAGATGGGCAAGCCGATCCTGTATATCACCGGTCTCTCGACCATCTCCGACGTCGCCACGATCGCGGGTATCAACATCCTCGGCGAGGTCGCCAAGAAGACCGCCGAGTACAACACGAAGCTGATCGTCCCGTGCGCCGATCCCATCGTCATGGCGGTCGAGCAGGAGGTCGTCAAGGAGGCCTACGCAAAGGCCGGCCGTCCCGACGCCTACAACGAGGACGACGTCTTCTATCTCACGCGAAGCCAGTTCGCGTACGTGGCCGGCGTCAACGGCATCATGGTCCGCCAGCGCCCCGCCACGATCCTCTACATGGGCATGTTCTACGCCGAGTCGCTGGTGCTGGCGGAGACCGGCGCGGCGGTCGGCGCGATCCAGATCGCCGGCACCGATGCCGTTACGCAGCTTCCGTTCTTCATCACGTCCTGCGACTACACGCTGATCGGGGAGGAGCTCTATGCGGCGAGCGCCTACCTGTCGCGTGAGCCGATCCTGCTTGGTGGTCTGAAGGGGCAGGATACGGTCAAGTTCATCGCCGGCGTGTTCCTCATCGTCGCTGTCGTCGTGGCCACACTCGCCGCGACCGGCGTGATCGAGACGAACTTCATGGCGCCGCTCTTCGTAACGGGCTAGCCGGATCGGGGCGGTCCGACCGCCCCGGTGGGCCGGCGCCTCGCGCGCCGCACGGGAAGACCGCAGCACGCGGACTCTCGAAGACGCGCCGAGGCAGACAAGACGAGGGAAGGGACTATGCGACGTCAGATTCCACTCGCTCTCTGTTTCATCGCGGGGCTCTTCATGGCGGTGCAGTACTTCATCCCGCACCCCGCGGTGCAGAACACCTACGAACTGCTCCTGAGCTGGCTTCAGACGCTCCTGGCCTTTGCGTTCCTGCTGGGCACCGTGAGCCTCATCAGGATGCACTTCCACAAGATCAGGAACCGCGCGGACGATCGGGCGTTCAGCTGGGTGACCCTGATCGGTCTCGTCGGGATGATCGGACTTGGGTTCTTCCACCCGCAGCACCAGCTCCCGGGTTCACCGTTCAACCTGATGTTCCTCAATGTCCAGGTGCCGATCGAGGCGACCATGTTCTCGCTCCTGGCGTTCTACATCGCTTCCGCGGCGTTCCGCGCGTTCCGCGCGAGGACGCTTGAAGCAACGCTGCTTCTCATCGCGGCCTGCATCGTCATGCTGGGCCGCGTTCCCATCGGCGATCTCATCCACGAGTCGATCCCCGCGGCGACGCAGTGGATCCTCAACGTGCCGAACCTCGCCGCGAAGCGCGGTGTGATGATCGGTGTCGGCCTGGGGATGATGGCGACGGCACTCAAGATCATGCTCGGTATCGAGCGGGCGTGGATGGGCGGAAGCGACTAGACGATCACCAGTGAGGCGCGCGCGAGCGCGCGGAGGTTCCAATGAACGTGTTCGAGAAGATGCTCGCCATCGACAGGAGGTGGATCTTCCTCGCCATCGGCGTGGCAGTCATCCTCCCGTTCTTCTTTCCGCTGGGGTTGCCCGTCGTGGTGACACCACCGGTTCAGCACCTGTACGATGCCGTCGACGAGATACACCCCAACGACGCCCCGCTGCTTCTCTCGATCGACTACGCTCCCGCGACCCTGCCGGAGCTCGAGCCGATGGCCGTGGCCATTCTGCGCCACGCCTTCGAGCGGGATGTGAACGTTGTTGTGATGACGCTCCACCCGGCCGGATACGGACTCGCGGAGAGCGCACTGCTTACGGTCGCTGAGGAGATGGGCCAGGAGTACGGCACGGACTACTGTTTCCTCGGTTTCCAGCCGGGCACATCGGCCGTGATCCTCGGAATGGGTGTCAACATCGCCACCGTCTTCCCGGAGGATGCGTACGGGACACCTCTCGCAGAGATCCCGATGATGGATGGGATGCGGAACTATGACGACATCCCTCTGGTGATCTCCCTGGCAGGCTGGTCTGCGGCGGAGGCCTGGGTCTACTACGCCTACCAGCCCTTCGGACAGGCGGTCGGAGCCGGTGTCACGGCGGTCATGGCGACCGACTTCTACCCCTACCTGAGTTCGGGCCAGCTGGTCGGGCTCCTCGGCGGCATGCGCGGAGCGGCCGAGTATGAGGTGCTCATCGATACGCTGGACAAGGGTGTACAGGGGATGGACTCGCAGTCGATCATCCACATCATGATCATCATCCTCATCGTGTTGGGCAACATCGCATACTTCGGCGCACGACGCCGCAGGAAACTCGAAGAGACCGAGGCGGCATAGCCCGTTTCCACCAGCTGCCGGAGGACATCGATGGGAACACTTATCTGGACAACGATCGGGGCGATACTCACGCTCTCCGTGTACAGCTTCCTGTACAAGGACAATCCGTTCTACAAGTTCGCCGAGCACCTCGTGGTCGGCATCTCGGCCGGGTACTACCTGGTCATCTACTACTACAACTTCATCGACCCGAACGTCGTGACGCCGGTCTTCCAGCTCCGTCTGGGTGACCAGGCCATCGGGTTCGGGAGCGGGGCGTGGTGGCTGGCGCTGATCCCGGGTCTGCTCGGACTGCTGCTCTACACGCGGTTCTTCCCCAGGGTCGCGTGGGTCGCCCGGTGGTCGCTCGGCATCTACGTCGGCGGCTACGCGGGTCTCGGTATCTCGCCCGTCATGCAGGCGCGCGTCATCGAGCAGATCGGAGCGAACGCGCTGCCGCTGACCTCGGTGACCAACGTGCTCATCGTCGTCGGACTTCTGGGTACACTCGCGTACTTCTTCTTCTCGATGAAGCACAAGGGGATCCTGGGCGCTCTTGCCAGGGTCGGCATCGTGTTCCTCATGGTCGGTTTCGGAGCGTCGTTCGGGTACACGGTGATGTCGCGTATCTCGCTGTTGATCGGTCGTGTCAGCTTCCTCCTGCACGACTGGCTCCAAGTGGTCTAGGCGGAGGCGATCGGGGCACGAATCGGGGGGAGCGAATGGAAAGGACGTGTGTCGCACTGGCTGTCGCGGCGCTCCTGACGGTCTCGCTTGCCGGGACCGCGGGCGCGCAGGAGGCTCCGGTCGAGGAGGCGCTGCTCGATGCCGCCCCGCCCGACTCGGTGGCTCCGGCGGCGCCAGGCGCCCTGGCCGCTCGAGACTATCTCGACTCGAACGACGCGGGGGACAAGATCGAGCTCGACTGGGAGCTTTCGCCGGATGACGGTGAGGGCAGCTGCGACGTCGTCGCCTATCGGCTGTGGCGGTCGCAGTCCGCGAGCTCCCCGGGTGAACTCGTGACGGAGCTCTCGCCCGGCCAGACGCACTACGTCGATCAGAATCTCGAGCCTGGCGCGCAGTACTACTACAGCATCACCGCCTACGACGGCACGAACGAGTCGGCGCCTATTGCGTGCGCGCCTGTCTCGGGCCGCGTCAACCTCTTTCAGACGACGCGTCTCTCCATCCTCGTGCTCATGGCCGTGTTCTTCGCGCTCGTTCTCATCTTCACGAAGCTGGCGGAGCGCGGAGCGGAGCTGTTCGTGCGGCGCATCCCGGGTCTCAACGCGATCGAGGAAGCGGTCGGCCGTGCCACTGAGATGGGCCGACCCGTGCTCTACGTGCCGGGAATCGGCGAGATCGACAACATCATGACGATCGCGAGTCTGACGATCCTTTCGCACGTCGCGAAGATCACGGCACGCTACGAGACGCCGTTGATCGTCCCAACCGCCCGTGCGGTCGTGATGTCGGCGGCCGAGGAGGTCGTCAAGCAGGCTTACGCGGAGGTGGGTCAGCCGGACGCGTACAACCCCGACAACATCAGGTATCTGTCGGATGCGCAGTTCGCGTTCGCCGGTGCGGTCAACGGCATCATGCTTCGTGAGAAGCCCGCGGCCAACCTCTACATGGGAGCCTTCTGGGCCGAGTCACTGCTGTTGGCGGAGACGGGATTCGAGGCCGGCGCCATCCAGGTAGCGGGCACCGCGATGGTCTCGCAGCTGCCGTTCTTCGTGACGTCCTGCGACTTCACGCTGATGGGTGAGGAGCTCTACGCGGCAAGCGCGTACCTCTCCCGTGAACCGAAGTTGCTGGGCGGGCTCAAGGGTTCGGACTGGATGAAGGTCGTCACTATCGCGCTCATGGCGCTCGGGGCAATCCTGAACTTCATGGGCTTCGAGTCGTTCGTGAACTGGTTCCAGACGCAGTGACCGGGGGAGGCAGATGAGACGAGAGATACCGCTCGCCATCACGTTCCTGATCGGCGTCTTCATGCTTGTCGACTTCTTCGTCCCGCACCACGGCGTGTCGGCGGCGGCAGAGGAGATGAAGCAGTGGGGGACGATCGTGATCGCTGCGTCGATCCTCCTCGGCGTCGGGAACCTGATTCGCGTGCACTTCCGCAAGATCCGCCGCAAGAGCGATGGCTGGGGCTACAGCATCATGACGCTCGCGTCGATGGCGGTCATGCTGTACTTCGGTGGGCCGTGGGGAACCATCGAGGAAGGCTCCGCCTTCAACTGGATGTTCCTCAACATGCAGGTACCCCTGCAGAGCACGATGTTCTCGCTGCTGGCATTCTTCATCGCGTCGGCGGCGTATCGGGCGTTCCGGCTCCGCTCCGCGGAGGCGGGACTGCTCCTCATCGCCGCCATCATCGTGATGCTCGGACGCGTCCCGCTCGGTCAGTTCCTGACCCGAGGGCTGCCCGAGAAGGCGACACTGCCGTGGCTGACCGAGACGATCATGGCCTATCCGAACATGGCGGCGTTCCGCGGCATCCTCATGGGTGCGGCGCTTGGCGTCATGGCGATGGGGCTGAGGATCATCCTCGGGATCGAACGGTCCTACCTCGGCGGGGAGAAATAGCGTATGAGCCAAGGATTTGATCTCAGAAGGATCGACCGGCGCATCATATTCCTCCTCGTGCTCATCGCCGTCGTCTGGCCGCTCATCGCGCCGCTGAGACTGCCGATGGACGTCTCGCCGCCGGTGCAGAGGCTCTACGACAGGATCGAGGAGATCCCGGCCGGTTCGATCGTCATGCTGGCGGGCGACTACAGCCCGGACACGATGCCGGAGCTTCAGCCGATGACGGAGACGTTCATCCGTCACGCCTTCCGCAACGACCTGCGGCTGGTCGTGGCCTGTCTCTGGCCCGCGTCCCCGCCGCTCGTGGAACGTGCGCTCCTCCCTCTGGCGGAGGAGTTCGGCAAGGTCGAGGGCGTCGACTATGTCAACCTCGGCTACATGGCCGGAGGCACGGTGACGCTGCTCGGCATGGGGGCGAGCATCCCGAACACGTTCCCGACCGACTACGGCGGGACGCCCGTGCGCGACATCCCGCTGATGCAGGAGGTCGAGAACTTCGACGACATCGCGTTCGTGATGGAGGTCTCGGCCGGGACGCCCGGCACACGCGAATGGGTGCAGCAGGTGCAGAGCCGCTACCGTGTCTCGCTCGGCTCGGGGACAACGGCGGTCGGAGCGCCGAACTTCTACCCGTACGTGCAGAGCGGCCAGCTCGTCGGCCTCCTGGGAGGACTCAAGGGCGCGGCCGAGTACGAGACGCTCCTGGAGTATCCCGGCGACGCAACGAAGGGGATGGATGCTCAGTCGGTCGTCCACGCGCTGATCGTCGTGTTCATCATTCTCGGCAACATCGCCTACTTCGCCGCGAGGCGCAGGGAACGGGCTGAGGCCCGGTAACCACGGAGAGGGAACCATGAACTGGTTGCAGCTGCTCTTCAATGGTCCGCCGGGGACGCCCGCGTCCGTCGTCTGGGGTTTCTGGGTCGCGGCGATCCTCACGATCTGCATCTACAGCTTTCTTTACAAGGACAACCCGCTCTACAAGTTCGCGGAGAGCCTGTTCGTGGGGCTGGGGGCGGCCTACTGGCTCGCCCTGCTCTACCACGAGACGCTGGTGCCCAAGCTGATCCACCCGCTGTTCCCTGGCGACAGCGGCGATCCGGTGATGTGGATCCGGATCTTCCCGGGCATCCTCGCGATCTTCATGCTGCTGAGGTTCTTCCCGAAGCTCTCGTGGCTCTCACGGTGGGCGCTCGGGTTCATCGTCGGCATGTACTCGGCCGTCAACATCACCGGTTTCGCGCAGGGTGACTTCGTCGCGCAGATCTACGCGACGATGACGACGCCTCTGCGTTCGGGCGGCGCGCTCGAGATCACGCTGAACATCGTGTCGATCATCGGCGTGTTCGCGGTGCTCATCTACTTCTTCTTCTCAAAGGAGCACAAGGGCGTGTTGGGAGGCGTCGCGAAGCTGGGTATCTGGTTCCTGATGGTCGCGTTCGGGGCGTCGTTCGGCTACACCGTCATGGGACGCGTGTCGCTGCTCATCGGGAGGATGCAGTTCATGCTGCGGGACTGGCTCCACATCATCGAATAGAGGCGAGCCGAACGCAGTCATACGTTGGTGAGGGCCGCCCCGCCTTATGCGGAGCGGCCCTCGTCTCGACTGAGTGGTCTGCCGTCCACCGCCCCGCGCGGGCGTTGTGCGCGGGCGAAGGAGCACGATCTTGGAGTGGCGGTTCCTCAACACAGGCGCATCGAACGGCGCCGTCAACATGGCCGTCGACGAGGCGATGCTCGTCGGGGTCAATCGCGGGACGACGCCGCCGACCGTTCGCGTCTACGCCTGGGATCCGCCGACCGTGAGTCTCGGGTACTCCCAGAGGCTTGAGGACGAGCTCGACCTCGACGCCGTTCGCCAGGCTGGCTTCGGCGTGGTGCGCCGTCCGACGGGCGGCCGCGCCGTTCTCCACGCGGGCGAACTGACCTACTCGGTCGTCGGGCCGGCAGGGGAGGTCCCGCTCGGCCGTTCGATCATGGAGGCGTACGCGGCGATCGCGAAGGCGCTCTCGGCCGGCCTCGCGGAACTCGGTGTGGACGTGGAACTCGCGCCGGTGGCCACGCAGGCCGTCGACCGCGAGGGAGCCAGTCCACCGTGCTTCGCCAGCGCGGGCCGCTACGAGATCGTCGTCGACGGCAGGAAGCTCATCGGGAGCGCCCAGCGCCGGGTCGGTCGCGGCGTGCTGCAGCACGGCTCGCTTCTGACCGACGCCACCCACGAGCGGATCGCTGATGTCATGAAGGTCGCGGACGAGCGTCGGCGCGCAACGGTGAAACGACTGCTGGCGGCGAAGACAACTCATCTTTCGGGGCTTCTCGGCCGTCCTGTGGCCTTTGGCGAGGTTGCCGAGGCGGTCAGGCTCGGATTCGCCGATGCATGGGGCGTTTCGCTTCATGAGGGCCGTCTCACAGATGACGAGAAAGCGACCGCAAAAACGCTTGCAACTGAATATGCCATGTGGAGTTAGACCGGACAAAAAGCTGTTGACAATACCCCCATGCGGTTGTACCATGCCGAGTAGAAAGACGATGAGCGACCGCCCTTCGCCCTGCCCGGGCGTTGAGGCAGGTTTTTCCATGCCGGAACCCCCCGAGGAGATGATGAGATCATGAGACTACCGAGACAGAGGTCCCGGGAGTCCGCGTCCGTGTACGTGGCGGCGGCCGTCCTTCTGAGCGTCCTGCTGTTCGCCATGCCCGCGTTCGCGCAGAGCACCGGGAAGATCGTGGGGCGGGTCACTGACGCCGAGAACGGCAACCCGCTCCCGTACACGAACGTGTCGATCCTCGGACAGCCCTACGGCGCGATGACCAACACCAACGGCGAGTTCACGATCGACAACATCGCCGTCGGTACGTACATCGTGCAGGCGTCGTTCATGGGGTACGACAACCTCCAGATCTCCGACGTCGTCGTCGAGCCCGACCGATCGACCGAGATCGCGTTCGCGCTCCAGCCGATCGTCATGCAGGGTGAGGAGGTCGTCGTCGAGGCCGAGCGTCCGATGATCGAGACCGAGGACACGGCCACGCGGCGAGGGATGGACCAGGAGGAGGCGCGGATCCGGCCGATCAACACGGTCGAGGAAGCCATCGCGACCCAGCCCGGTGTCGTCCTTCACGACGGTGAGATCCACGTGCGGGGCGGCCGTTCGTCCGAGGTCAAGATGTACGTTGACGGTATCGCGATCTCCAACAGCGCGACCGGCGGCGGAGGCCTCGAGGTCAGCCTCTCGTCGCTCTCCGAGTTCGACCTGCTCTCCGGAGGATTCGACGCCGAGTACGGCAACGTGCAGTCAGGCGTCATCAATCTCCAGACACGAGAGGGCGGTCGTCAGTTCTCGGGTGAGATCAAGTATATGACCGACGACTACGGCGCGCCGGAGAAGACCTTCGACAACTTCGACAACGTCGCCCTCGGTTTCGGCGGGCCGCTCTTCACCGAGAAGATCCGCTACTACATCTCCGGAGAGGGTCGGTTCTCCGACACCTACCTCAAGACCGCCGAGGAGCGCGAGACCACGGAGATCATGAAGGGCGTGCAGTGGACGGACCGCCAGAACATGTTCGCGTCGGGTCAGGGCAAGCTCTCCTTCTTCGTCACGCCGACGCAGAAGCTGACGGCCGAGTACCTCATCTCGCAGAACGTCCGCGATTACTACAGCCACAGCTACTCGCGCACGGGCTACTGGTCGCAGGAGCACGAGGACTGGTCGCACGTCGCGCTCGATACGACATATCAGTACTACAGCGGCGCGGAGCACACGCCCGAGGTCTGGAACCAGTTCAATCAGAAGAAGCTCGTCTGGCGTGACACCGTCAGCCCGCAGATGTTCTACACGGTGAAGCTGGCGCAGTTCAGTTCGGAAGAGCGGTTCTGGCTGTACGAGGATCCCGACGACTACTGGTGGCAGGCGTACGTCGGAGGCGCCCGCACGACCGACCCGGATTCGGACAACGATCTGAACCCGGAGACCGGGTACTTCCGGACGTGGGGCGACAACCTCGGGTGGTCGCAGCAGGTGACGACCGCGACGACGGCCAAGGCCGATCTGACGAACCAGATCGGCGACACGCACCAGTTCAAGACGGGTCTCGAGGTCATCTACAACGAGATCGACGTCAAGGCGCTGAGTCTGGCGTCGCTCATCCCTGGCGCGGCCGATACGCTGGCGGCGGACGGCGTTTCGATGAACCCGGATTTCGACTTCTTCGACTGGGACCGCGCGCTCTACACCGACGAGGTGTATCGCCACAACATCTACAAGGGCTTCCCGTCGAACGGCGCGTTCTACGTTCAGGACCGCATGCGGTACGAGGGTATGATCGTGCGAGCCGGCCTGAGACTCGACTGGGCCGACCCCGGTCCGGCATCGGGCATCGGTGAGCACCAGATATGGCGTGAGCGTGTCGAGGCGGTCATCAGTCCGCGTCTCGGCATCGCGCATCCGATCTCGGACCGCGACGCGCTCCACTTCCACTACGGACGCTTCTACCAGATGCCGCATCTGACCGCGTACTACGAGGCGGGTGAGGATATCGAGAACGCCGCCGCCGGGCGCGTCATCGGCTACTCGGGTCTTGAGCCCGAGGTGACGGTGTCCTACCAGTTCGGTGCGGAGCACCAGTTCTCGCAGAATGTGGCAATGGACATCACCGGCTTCTACAAGGACATCTTCGGCCTGCTCGCGACTGAGGAGTACGACCGCGGGCCGACCGACGGTGTCGTCTACACCTACGTGAACAAGGATTACGCATCGGTCCAGGGTGTGGAGTTCAGCCTGTCGAAGCGGTTCTCGAACTACTTCTCCGGCAACGCGACCTACACGTGGCTGAGGGCCACCGGCGTGTCGTCGGATGAGGACCAGGGCGCGAACGCCGAGGCGCTCGGACTGCCTCGTCAGCCGCTCAAGGAGATCCCGCTGGACTGGGACGAGCGGCACACGGTGACGGGCTTCCTGTTCGTCAGCGACCCCGGCAACTGGGAGGTCACGTTCGACTACAACTACGGCAGCGGTTCGCCGTATACGCCGGTCTATCTTGGCCAGAAGGAGATCGATCCTGAGGATGTCAACTCGGGCAGACTGCCGTCGCACACGATGGTCAACCTGAGGGGAACCAAGAAGTACAAGCTCTACGGGCGTGAGTTCCGTCTGTTCTTCGAGGCGCTCAACGTCTTCGACAAGAAGAACGTCACCGGTCTCGGCAACTACGGTGCGGAGTACTACACGGAGACCGGAAACCTCGGTGGTGCGTATCTGGAGACCGATCCCGACGGACGGGAGGTCCTCGAGCCGCTCAACGATCCGTCGGTCTACATCGAAGGACGCGTCATCAGAGTCGGCATCGCCATCGACTGGTAGTTGCAGGACAGAAGGGCCGGCACCAGGAGCTCGCTTCCCGGGCCGGCTCCTTTCTCGCGACGGACCAGCAATAGTGCACGGAGGTTCTTGATGGGATTTGGCAGGAAGGCACAGGGCGAGGGGCGGCGCATCGCGCCGATCGGCAGGGCGGTTCTGTCGCTCGTGCTCGTGACGCTCGTCGCGGCGACGGTCTTCTCGCTGTCCGGTGACGCCGGGGCGAGGATGGACGCCAGCGACCGGGAGCGGAATGCGAGGCTCACGGAGACACTGCAGAGCCGTGTGTGGGCCTACTACGGCTGGTACCACAACGTCGGCCAGTTGCTCCTTCATGTGAGCAATCTCGGCTTCTTCGGTCGGTTCGGAGGAGACCAGAACAATCCGTCGGCCGAGTGGCCTGCGGGCAGCAACAACGAGTATCTCTACGCGGCAGGGTTGTGGGTGGGTGGTATCGTCAACAACGAGACGACGGGGCGCCCTGACACGCTCGTGACCGCTGCGGTCTACCAGTACGAATTCCGCCCGAACCCGGACGACCTCCTCGACACGATCTACGAGGCATGGGAGGGTGGCGCGAACAGCACGCGCCTGTCGGATGACGACGGCGACTGCTCCGACCACGTGTTCTTCGAGGACGACCCGTTCGAGTGGTACGACGAAGACCCGATCGACGGTCGCGACAACGACGGCGACGGTCTGATCGACGAGGACTTCGCTGCGATTTCCCAGCAGATGTTCCGCTGCAGCTACGAGGATACCTACGAAGAGGACGTGAACGAGGGCGCGACGATCGACCTTCACACGAGCCTGGGTCTGCGCGTCATCCAGGAGAGCTACCAGTGGACGAGCGAGCAGACGGACGACTTCGTCGGCATCAACTACCAGGTGACCAACGTCGGTGACGACACGATCCGTATGGCTTACATCGGGTTCATGGTCGACGCAGACGCCGGTCCCGACGAGAACGACCTGTTCTTCTGGAACGACGATCGCGGCGGGTACATCGACACGGTGGTGATCAACCAGAACCCGAACAACCCCGCCGACTTCGATACGCTCGATATCTCGCTGTGCTACATGTACGACGACCCGTATGGCCAGGATGGCAACGCGGCGCAGGGGTACATCGGCTGCATGTTCCTCGGGCACCCGACCGCCGAGGAGGGCTGGAACGAGGGGCCGGAGCCGCCCCAGTTCCCGCCGGCGCCGGAAGAGGTCAGGGTCCACGCCTTCCAGATCTGGGCCATCGGTCTCGATCCGGATCACGACATGGACCGGTATCGTCTGCTTCGCGGTTTCATCACGCCGACCGGTGCGGAGACACTCGGCTACAGCGCCGACTATCCGACGCTCGACGGGTACGACAACGACAACGACGGCGAGGTGGACGAGGACGATGAGTGGGACGTCAACATCGGCCGGAACGCAGACGCTCCGCAGGACTACCGACTTCTGCTCTCCGCCGGACCGTTCGAGCAGATCGCGCCCGGCGACACGCTCGAGTTCCTGTACGCGTTCGTGATGGGACGCGGTTTCCAGGGAATGCTCGAGAATGCCGCGACCGCGCAGCAGATCTACAACGGCATCTACCAGGAGGTCAGCAACTGCATCGGCGAGCCCGAGAGCACGCTGATCAACTGGGTGGCCGACACACCCCCGCCGCCTCCGAACCAGGAGATGACGATCGGCGACCAGTTCGTCCGCATCGAGTGGGACGACTACCCTGAGGACCTCGACGACCCGCTGACCGGCGTTCGCGACTTCTACGGATATCAGGTCTGGAAGGCCGTCGGATGGACCAGGGAGTCGACCGAGCCTCGGGACCAGGACTGGCAGCTGATCCTCGACATCGATCGCGGCGACAACGGGGCCGAGCTCGAGTACTGGGACACCGGTCTCGAGGGCATCGGCAAGTACGCCTTTGTCGACACGCTCGTGAAGAATGGGTTCGCCTACTGGTACTCCGTGACGGCCTACGACAGCACGGCCGAGGGATACCACTATGGCAAGTACACGCAGAACAAGACGCTGGTCACCCCGAACTCGGCGGTTCAGACATCGCTCGACGATGTTCGCGTGGTTCCGAACCCGTATGTGAACCACGAGTTCATGTCGCGCTGGAACCTCGCGCCCGACGAGACGGATCCGACCGGCGAGAAGATCTGCTTCCAGAACCTCCCGCGGGACTCGATCGTGCGGATCTACTCGCTCGGTGGTGAGCTCGTGGAGACGCTCTATCCCGACGCGGAGGCGAGCGGAGGCGACGCCTGCTGGAACATGATCTCTAGGAACAACCAGATCATCGTCAGCGGCGTGTACATCTATCACATCGACTCGCCGGTGGGCGAGAAGATCGGCAAGTTTGCGATCATCAAGTAGTTGATCGAGTGGTGCCGGCGGCGGAGACCGGACACGCCAGCCGCCCGGCGGAAGGAGGATGTCCTTGACGAGGAAGCTTCTACTGGCCCTGCTCGCCCTCGCCGTGCTGGCGGCGCCAGCGCACGCGACGGAGATGTTCGAGAAGGTCGGCACGGTCGGCTTCCAGTTCCTGGAGATCGGTGCGGGGCCGCGCGGAACGGGCATGGGTGAGGCCATGGTGGGCGCGTCTGACGGCATCGAATCGCTCTACTGGAACCCCGCGGGACTGCGCAGCATCACGCGTCCGACGGTGAGCTTCAGCTACGGCACGTGGCCCGCGGAGATCTCGCACCAGTTCATCGGGTACGCGATGCGTCCCGGTTTCATCCAGGGCATCGTCGGCGTCAGTGTCACGACGCTCTCGATGGATCCGATGCAGGTCCTGACGGCCGACCAGCCGGACGGTGTCGGCGTCGACTTCGACTGTGGCGACATCGCGGTGGGGCTGACGTACGCGCGCGTGTTCACTGACAAGTTCTCGGCCGGCGGGACGTTGAAGTGGATGCACTCGGGCCTCGGCGATCTGTCGGTGCTCGGTGTGGAAGGGCTTGAGGACTACTATGTTGAGGGTTTCCTGATCGACTTCGGGACTCTCTACGATACGGGCTTCCGGTCGCTCAAGATCGGACTCGTGATCCAGAACATGGGCGCCGGCGGCAAGTACATCGACGAGGATGTGCCTGTTCCCGCGACCTTCAAGTTCGGCGTCTCAATGAACGTGATCGAGACCCCGGGACAGCGTGTCACGGCGGCGGCCGAGTTCCGCCACCCGTCCGATACGTCAGAGAAGATCAACGTCGGCGCGGAGTACGCGCTGAACGAGATGTACTTCGTTCGCGCCGGCTACAAGCTCAACTACGACGAGGAGAGTTACACGTTCGGCGGCGGAGCCAAGGTCCCGGTGGGCGCTCTTGGTGTCGTCGGCGTCGACTACAGCTATACCGACTTCGGGTACCTCGGAGTCGTTCACCGCATGGGGCTGGTCGTCGAGTTCTAGCACGAACCCGGACGTTCCCCCTCTGGGAGTGCTCCTCCACGCACGGCGCGCCCGCGCAGCATGCGGACCGCTCACGACTCGGGGAGGAGTCCGAAAGGAGAACTCACTTGCGAAGACACCTCTTCCTCATCGGCGCACTCGTGCTGATGCTCTGTGCACCGCAGGCCGGTCTGGCTGAGGGCGCGGGAACCCACCTGGCCAGCTTCCTCGAGGTCGACGCTGGCGCGAGGCAGGTCGCCATGGGTGGGGCCTTCGCGGGGCTGGGCGATGATGCGATGACCGTCTTCTACAACCCGGCCGGTCTGAAGTTCATCGAGGGCAGCGAGATCCACATCAACAACACGACGTGGGCGGCGGGGCTGTCGTTTCAGCATCTGAGCTATGGCTTCCGGCACAGCTATCTGCGGGGCGTTTTCGCCTTCAGCTGGTCGGTCATGCAGATGAGTCCGTTCGACGAGAAGACCGAGTACTATGACCCGGACAGCGACTTCGGCATCGGGATCGGCGACAAGGTCGACGCCGGCGACATGGCGTTCGGCGGGAGCTACTGCTGGGACTTCGGTGACGGGCTGTCGGTCGGCACGACGGTGCGGTGGTACCACCTGGGAATGGCGGACGCCTTCTGCGAGGGTGTGTGCGGCGATGTCGGCGTGCTCTACGAGACGAAGTTCCGGAACCTCAGGGTCGGCGCCTCCGTCATGAACCTCGGCCCGCAGAACCGCTGGGCGAGGACGGGCTCCGAGACGGGGTTCGGCGAGGACTACCCGATGCCGACCACCTACCGCGTGGGCGCATCGATGCGAGTCTTCGACGTGGTGACCCATCGTGTCGTGCTGACCAGCGAGTACAAGCGGACGCCCGATGGCGCCAACCGAGCCAGCTTCGGTGGGGAGTACACGTTCCACAAGGGCAGCATCTTCGTGTTCGGTCGCGGCGGTTACCGCTACAACTACGATGAAGAGGGGCTGACGCTCGGCCTCGGGCTTCTGTTCCCGACGAGCGAAGCAGCTTTCCGCTTCGACTACGCATACGTGGATCTCGGCAACCTCGACAGCGAGAGCAGGTTCGCCGTCACGTTCCTGTTCTAGTTGAGTGCACCGGCGTCGGTTGCGCGCCCGGTAGCGGGACAGAGAGAGACACCATGACCGGGGGGCTCGCGTCGCTGAGCGCCCCGGTTCTTCGTGGTGCACCAGCGCGCGGGAGGGACCATGTCACAGACGGCACTGCGTGAGGAGATCGCACACGAGCTCAGCCTGCGCATCCGCCGCCTCCGACCGGACGCCGTCTTCGACGGTTCTCACCCGCATCGTCTACGGGACGCGGCCGACAACCTGGTGCCCGGGGTTCCTTACGGACTCGTTCGTGAGGATCTTCTGGAGTGCGAGGGACGTCCCCAGGATGGAACACCCATCTTCGATGAACTCTGCGACATCGCGTCCGACGTCGCCCTGGCGGTGAACACATTCGGGCCGTTCCGGGCTGCGCCCCGGAACCTGCAGCTCCCTGGTCTGTCCGGGTTCACCGTGCTCCGGCTCGGGAAGCGGTTGCGGACGGGCCTCGGTGGTGCCCCGTCGCGACTCGGGGCCCTGGCGATCGGTGACGAGGCGATTCTCGGCGTGACGTGCGTGCTGGCCGGGATGCTTGCCCGGAAGACGGCGACCCTCGCACCGAGCTGCTCGCGCGCGGTGGCCGAGTTGGCGTCGCCGGAGTGGTCTCGTCTCTACGACTCGCTCTGCGACGACCCGTCTCGATTCCGCTCGCTTGACGCGGCGGCGCTGCTCCGGCAGTACCTCGCGATGGTGTCTGCGCTCTCGGACGAGCCGCAGCCGAAGACCATGCTCTACGTGTTCTGGGAGCCGACAGACTGGCCGTCGGTTCCGGCCTTCGCGGCCCATCGCAGTGAGCTGCTGCGGTTCTCGCTCGAGGTGGCCGGCTCCGACGTATCGTTCGTCTCGATGAGCTGTACCGAACTCTGGGACCTGATGGAGGAGGGACCTGCCTGGCCGGGCCGATTGGAGTGGCTCGACTCCCTGCGTGCTCGATACGTCCTCTGAGGGCGCAGGCGATCCCGGCGTCGGCCGCGGGTCGGGGGGGGAGTGCGTGGGACGTCCGGGCGGACCTGAGACGAGGGCCGGCAGGACCGCATGAAGAAGCCCGGAGGCGTCAGGCCTCCGGGCTTCGTGATGTCGTCTGGCGATGGTGGAGCGAGTGCTCCGCCTAGAGCTTCTCCTCACCGAACAGCTCGAGGACCCGGTCGAAGTTCTCCGTCGCGGGGCCGGCCTGGATGTAGTACATCGGGTGACCGATATACCAGGTGTTCCCGTGGTTGTCGCCGGACAGGTAGAGGACCGACGACGGGAGCCCTTCGAAGTTCATGTTCAGGAACGAGTCGATCTCGAAGACCTCAAGGCCGTTGCCCAGATACGAGGTGACGGTCTCGATGCCAGGCAGACCACACCGCTTGTAGTTGTTGATCGGTGATGTGTACATCGGCCACTTGCCGCGCTCGGGGAATCCGCTCGGGCCGACACTGTCGATGTAGGCCGGAACCAGTCCGAACGCCTCACCGGCCGCGGTCGGGACGTCACCGTAGAAGCAGTAGCCGTAGTTCCACGGCGAACCCTTGTTGGCCTGGTATCCGCTGTAGTCGGCCGATTCGATGTGGAGGTAGTCCCGCACGAACCGTGCCGCCTCGGTCGTATCAGCTGCCTCGACCGTCATCGGGTAATTCTCGTTGAGGATCTGGAGCATCAGCTCCTGACCCGAGAGCACGAGATTGCCTCCGACCCGCATGTAGCCCGCCAGCGAGTTGTACCGTGATGAGAACGGATCGAACAGCTCCTTGAGCGCCGTCAGATCGGCGTCGGCGTACCAGATGACCGTCGATGCGCCGCGAAGGGCGTCGACGTCCGGCGGCTGATCCTCGCCGCCGACCTGGTTCTGATTCGGCTGCCACTCGACCCTGATGTGCTCGTAGCCTGCGAGGAGGCTGTTCCAGAAGGCGTTGCGGTCCTCATCCGTCGGCCAGCCGCCGGTACCTTCCTTGCTCGTCCAGTCGTCCACGACGAGGATGTACTCGTCCAGCGTCGCCTCGACGACGTCGAAGTACACACGCGCTCTCGTCCTCACGTTTGCGTTGTCCAGCGCGCTGATGTAGAGCGAGTGGCGACCCAGCTCGGGAACGACGTTGAAGGACGTGTCGAACGCCGACCAGGACGGCCAGTTGGACGTATCGTCGTAGGCGTGGCGGTATCCGACGACCTGACCACCGTACGATTCGGCCGTGGCGATCCACTGGAAGGCCAGCCGCTCTCCGGCGAAGATCGGTGTCGGAATGTTGTAGATGTCGTTCCAGATCGGTCCGCGGTAGGTTCGGATTCCGAAGACGTTCGAGCGCACGAACAGCTTCGGTCCTGCCAGCTCCGGGTTGCAGGTGAACTCGCGAACGGCCGGTGTCTGGTCCGAGGCGCCCGCGTCGTCGACCGACCACACCTCGAAGCGGTGAAGTCCCTCGATCGGACCGAAATTCGCCTCCACCGTCTCCGCGTCGAGCCCGGTCTGTGACGTGACCTGGACCCACTCGCTCGTCGACTGCTCCCACTTGTACAGACGGTAGCCGTATCCGACGATCACACCATCACGGTCGGATCCTGCCCACTCGAACGTCACCATCGGGCCGGTGACTCCGTTCGGCCCGCGGACGATGCGTGTGTCGGGCACGATCGTGAACGCCGTGAACGAGATGGTCTCAGGCGTCGGGTCTTCTTCATCGTCGTTGTCGACTGCCTTGACGCTGAAGCTGTGGTACTCGTACCCGAAGTCCTCGTCGACCGTGTCGGCGCTCGCCGAGACCAGGAACACGCTATCCGTGTTGACCACCGTCCGCCACTCGAACGTGTCCCACTTGGTCCTGTAGTAGGCGATCTCGCCGTCGGGGTCCCATCCGAACCAGTTCATCCGGACCCGGTAGTTCGACGTGTCGCCATCGGCGGGCGAGAAGGAGAGCGTCGTCTCGGGCTTGATGTTCGGGTTCGGATCCCCCGCATCGAACTTCGAGCATCCTCCCATGGCGCCGAGGGCGAGGAGGACGGCGAGTCCGGCTGCGATCCAGTGCTTTGATCTTGTGACTCTCATCGTGCGTTGTCCCCCTTACTTCCCGTCATCGACGACCCAGAAGTACCGCTCGCGATAGTCGACCTCCCAGCAGTCTGCATCATCGCGCGCGCGGACCCAGAAGCGGTGCTCGCCTTCCGGGATGCCGGTGTACGACCACTCCGTCTCCTCGGTGATCTGCAGTCCGTTGATCTCGGGGTCGAGGACGAACTGGTAGACCTCGACCGCGCCGTCGACATCCGTGCCATCCCACGTTACCGTGAAGTCCGGGCCGACCGTGTCGCCCTCGGCGGGGAAGGTGATGTCGGTCGTCGGCGGGTTGTTGTACCAGAAGCGGTAGACCTCGCGGTCCTCCGGAGCGCTGCTCGGCACCTCGACGCGGTTCTCGACATCGACGGCCCAGATCCGGAACTCGTGGTCCTTGTTGCCGCCCGTGTTGATGTTGTCCTGGAAGATGTAGTGATCCGTTCCCTCCGGAGCCGTCGACGTGTAGTACCACGTCCCCGTGTAGGGAGGCTCGGTGTAGGTGAACGGGATCCGCTCGTTGTCGAGCTCGATCCAGACCTGGACGATGCCGCCCTCGATGCCCTCGAGCTGCTCCCTGTCGCGAGCGACCCACGAGACCCAGAGCGTATCCTTGTCGTTGACGGTGAGCGTGCCGCTCGGCTCATCGGGTTCCAGAAGCTCACTGTCCGGCTCGTAGTTCATCACGAACCGGTAGCTCGCGGGGAAGTTCCACGCCCCGGTTTCGTCCCTGGCGCGGACATAGAACAGGTGGTTTCCGCTGGTGATCTCGGTCGCCTCGAAGGTCGTGTCGTCGGCCCAGGGCGAATCGGGGTTCGAGTCGAGCCGGTAGCTGTAGGTCACCGGGGCTCCCTGGCCGTCCGGGTCGTAGCCGGACCACGTGAACGAACAGGGCAACCCCATCAGGACGGTGTCCCTGTAGCCCGGGTTGTAGTTCGCGCCGTCCGGGTCCTCCGGGCCGTCGAGTCGGTAGAGCACGTCGATGACCGGCAGGTCGGTCGAGGCGTCGAACCGGACGCGGTCGGGCGTCGGATCGACGGCGCCCTCGTTGTCCAGTGACCGAATGTAGAAGGTGTGGCGACGAGTCTCTCCGGCCGTATCGATGACGGCCTTGAAGAGGCTGTCCGTCTTGCTTGTGAAGGTCCAGGCGGATCCCGCGGCGCCGATACCGGGCACCGTATCATCCCAGGCGAAGTAGTAGCCCACCACGTATCCGTCAGGATCGCTGCCGCTCCAGTGCATGTGCACCCGGTAGTTCGTCTGCTCGTAGGGCGCGGGAGCGCTTGTCAGCTGGGTGTCGGGCGAGAGGTTCGTGTCGAGCAGGAGCTTCTCCTCCTTGCGGCACCCGGTGAGAAGGAGCATCGCCAGCAGCGGTACCGCTACAAAGGCGAGTGCCAGCGCGCCGGCTCCCATTCTCCGGAACGATGTCATGTCGTTTGACCTCCAGACTGCTCTTGATCGACGGATCGGTCGATATCCAGGGGGCTACCGGTCAACGGGGGTGATACCGTCAACGGATCGATCCGTGACGGCCTCCGGATGCTCACGCCCCCTCGCCAGGTCATGCCTTGGGAGGGGGGGTGAGTCCACCGCCATTATACCTCCGGGGTGCTCAATGTCAACAGCAAAAACCCCTGCTGAAGTGGCCGCGATTCCGCATCCAGCAAGAGCTTAGACGTACTCAGGCCCGGCACAATTCGGTTGACAGTCCCGAAAAGCGGATGTAGAATGCCAACCAAGTGGAGCCACGGGCGACCGCGCGTCGCCAGGGTCTATGCTGGTGATGAAACCGGGGTCGGACACCCCCCCGCAGGTCCATACAAGTGCAGGAGGAGGGCGAACGGAGACACGGTGTGAGCGGGCTGCACGGCCGTTCACGAACGCCGGTGAGTCCGGGGCACGGGTCGATGTACCCTCGCGGACGCGCGCCAGTCGCGGCCTGAGCGCATCGCCTACGGCCTGCCCGGGGACCCGGCGGAAGCGGATGCACGATAGAGATCGAGATGAGTGTTCTAGAAGAAGAGCCTCAGGTCCCGCGCCTGCCGGATGGAGTCGGGGGCGCAGAACGGGAGGGGGAAGCAGAGGTATGAGCAGAGTCCTCTTTATCTTTGCGACGGTGCTCGTCGCAGCCCTGATCGCCGCTCCGGCGTGTGCGCAGGTGGAGGGTGAGGCCACCGAGATGGCCGAAGAGGCCATGGAGACGATGGAGGGTATGGTCGACTCCGCCATGGTCGATACGACCGCCGTCGACACCCTGGCTGCGGCTGCTGAAGAGCCGATGGATGAGACGCCGGTCGAAGAGACGTCGGGCGGTGGTTTCGCAGCGAGCGGCCTCGTCGAGTTCTTCCAGAAGGGCGGCCGTTTCATGTGGGCGCTGCTGGCCCTGTCGATCGTCGGTCTTGCCGTCACGATCGAGCGCGCCATCACGCTTCGCAAGGCGAGCACGAACGTCCGCAAGCTCATGGAAGGCGTCGTCGGCGCCCTGAAGAAGGGCGATATGGACAAGGCGATGGACGTCTGCGCCAACACGCGCGGCCCCATCCCGCAGATCCTCCATGCCGGTCTCTCCAAGGTCAACCGCGGCCAGGCCGCGGTCGAGAAGGCCATCGAGACCGCCGGCATCATCGAGATGTCGTTCCTCGAGCGGGGCCTCATCATCCTGGCGACCGTCGCGAACGTCGGTCCGCTCCTCGGCTTCCTGGGGACGGTCTCCGGCATGATCGCGGCCTTCGAGGCCATCGCGCAGGCGGAGCAGGTCAGCGCGAAGCTCGTCGCGAGCGGTATCTCCGAGGCGCTGATCACGACGATGTCCGGTCTGGTGATCGCCATTCCGTTCCAGATCGCGCACAACCTGTTCGTCCAGCGCATCGACCGGTTCGTGGTCGAGATGGAGGACAGCGCGTCCGAGCTGATCGACACGCTGACCGAGATGGACGTTCTCAAGTAGATTCCGGGCGATGTGCCCCAGGAAGGTAGATCCATGGCGAGATTCAAGAAGAGGTCGAGCATATCGGCCGACATGGTGGGCGAGTCGTCGATGTCTGACGTGGCCTTCCTGCTTCTCGTCTTCTTCATCGTGAGCACGACGTTTCCCGAGGTCGGTCTGCCGCTCATCCTTCCGAGCGCGTCCGGCGATGTGACCCAGGTCAAGCGGGACAATGTCATGCAGATCGTCACGGCGAGAAGCGGCGCCCATTTCGTCGATCTTGATGAAACGCCTACCGAGCTCCCGCGCATCAAGCAGATCGTGACGCAGCGGGTGAGGGACAACGAGAGTCTCATCATCTCGCTCGAAACGCATCCCGAGGCGCCGTACGCGGATATGATCGAGGCGCTCGATGTGGTGATGCTCGTCTACGACGAGCTCGATGCTGCGGGCATCAGGCGCGACAAGCGCATCTCACTCAAGATGCTCGGGCTCGAGTAGGCATCTGGAGGTACCATTGGAGCTCAGAAGAAAAGCAGGGACGGGGGCAGGGATTCCGACATCGTCGATGGCGGACATCGCTTTCCTCCTGATCATTTTCTTCATGGTCACAACCATCTTCAAGCTCGAGGAGGGTCTGCCCATCTCGCTTCCGAGAACGCAGGCCGGTGAGAAGATCCCGAGGGAGAAGATCGCACACATCTGGATCGACAACTTCGGGAACATCTCGATCGATGATCTCATCATCGGGATGGAGGACATCGAGCCCAGGGTGCTGGCGAAGCTCCGGGAGAACCCGGCGCTCATCATCGCGTTCAACACGGACGAGATGACGCCCTACGGCACCATGGACGAAGCGATGGAGCAGCTGAAGAGGGCCAACGCGCTCAGCGTCTCGTTCACGACGAGCCTGATCGAGGACAGCTAGCGCGACCGCCAGACACCCAGGTGACCTGAAGAAGAGGAAGCTAGAGGCAACACAGATGAGTCCATATCTTCTCACACACATGACGGAGGAGCAGCGCCTTAAGGACGCGTATCCGAAGATGCTTCGGAACGGGCTCCTGATCGCGCTCGTGATTCACGTCATTGCGTTCCTGGTCACGCCGGAACTCAAGATCCGCCCGTACCAGCTTCGTGAGAAGCAGGTGGCCGAGGCGATCGCGATCCCGGACCAGTTCGAGATCCCACCGCCTCCGGTGGAAGAGGTGAAGGAGCAGATCGTCACGGAGATCGCGCCGAGTGATGACGCGAGCGCCGAGGAGACGATCGCATCGACCGAGCTGAACGTCGAGGCTCCTCCGGAGGCACCGCCCGCGCCGACCCGCACCGAGTTCTTCATGTCCTATGACGAACCACCGGTCGTGACGGTGCAGGTGCGCCCGGTCTATCCACAGATGGCCCGGGATGCGGAGATCGAAGGCGTCGTCATGGTGCAGCTCGATATCGACGAGTTCGGCAACGTGGTGAACGCGAGGGTCCTGGCTTCGGTTCCGATGCTCGACCAGGCGGCGCTCGACGCGGTCCGTCAGTGGAAGTTCAAGCCGGCGAAGCAGCGTGACGTTCCGGTTCCGGTGCGCATCGCGTACCCGATCCGCTTCACGCTGACCGGTTAGACCGACGACCGGCGTCGAACAGCGCGTTCGGGTGGTTCCAGGTGTGACACGCTCGGGGGGAGTCGTGCACATCGGGGATCGGCCGGCGGAAGGCTGTGCCGCATGTCGCGTGAAACCATTTCGAGAAGGCTAGTGTCAAAGAGGGCAGCGCGGGCCTGAACGCTGCCCTCTTTGTTTCTCGGGGGTCCGGAAGCAGGCGTAGCAGTGGGCGAGGGACGACGGCGTTGGTGAGGCGTCCGTCCCGGCAGGAGCGGGCCGCGGCGAGGCCGCGGAGCGCCCTGGTGACAAGCAAGGGGGAGCAGCATGTCCAACGGCACAGAGCCGACCGCGGCCGTCCAGAAGCCCAATCCATGGGGCTGGATGTTCGGCGTCATCGTCGATCCTGCGAACACGTTCACGCAGATCGTCTCACATACGGCTGACCCGCATCCGACCGATCCCGCGAAGACGAAGGACACCACGAAGTGGTGGCTGCCGCTCATCGTTGTGGCCCTGGTCGCGATGGTGATCGCGATCTGGATGGTCCCGAACATCATCATCCCGATGCAGCGCGAGGTCATCTCCGAGATGGTGTTCGAGCAGGGCGGGACGCAGGCCGACGTCGACCGGGCCATGTCGATGGCCAGCGGGTTCGCGATGCCATCGGCTATCATCGGTGTCTTCATCCAGACGTTCCTGATGCTCTTCATCGTCGCCGGCGTTCTGCACCTGCTCGTCAAGATGTTCGGCGGCAAGGGCACCTTCCGCGACGGCCGTGCCGTCGTCGCCTACAGCATGATCGTCTCCGCGGTCGGGAGTCTGGTGAAGTTCCCCATCATGATCTCGAAGAAGACCATGATGCCCGAGGTCGGTCCGACCCTGTTCTTCCCGAGCCTCGAGCCGTCGGACCGGCTCTTCAAGCTGCTCTACATGGGCTTCGACATCTTCACCATCTGGTGGCTCATTGTTCTCATCGTCGGCCTGGCGGCCGGCTACCGCGTATCGCGCGGGAAGTCGGCGGCGGTCGTCATCATCCTTTGGGTGCTCATGACGGTCATTATGTCATTCACTCCAGGAGGTCCCTTTGGCATGCAGGGCTAGCACTCGCACTCGGGGGGGAGTCGCGGCGCTGGTGATCGTGACGGCGCTCGCCGCGTTCGCGGCGACGCCGGCGGACGCGGACGTCATGACGCTGGACGAGTGCGTCGCGACGGCGCTTTCGAGCAATCTGTCACTCGCGCAGGCGCAGGAGAGCCTGGCAAGCGCCTCGGCCGGCGTCATGTCGGGTTGGTCGGGCGTGTTGCCCCGGGTCTCAGCCGGTCTTGGCTACTCGGACGGGAGTACGGTCTCGGGCGGTACGACGACCGACAGCGAGATGTACTCCGGCAACGTCAACCTGAGCCAGACCCTTCTCGACGGCGGGACGTTCGCCGGCATCTCGGGCGCGCACCGCACCAGGAATGCGTCGGCATTCGCGCTCGACGGGACGCGCCGCGGCGTTGTCCTGGCCACAAAGGAGGCGTACTACGGTCTGCTCAAGGCGCTCAAGCTCCGCGACGTCTCGCAGGAGGCGCTTGAGCTCGCGCAGGAGCAGATGCGGAAGGCGGAGAGCCTCTACGAGCTCGGTTCCGCATCGAAGTCGGACTTCCTCAAGGCCCAGGTGGAGGTCAAGCAGTCAGAGCTCGCGCTGATCAGCTCGGAGCGGATGGCCGCGACGGCGCGGCTGAACCTGCTGTACACGATGGGCGTGAGCATGAGCACCGAGATCGAGGTCGTCGACCCGGACGATCTCGGCGAGGACGAGATCCTCGACTTCGACCTGGACGAGGCGGTCGGCCGCAGGCCCGACGTCCGTTCACAGGAGGAGTCCCTGGTCGCCGCGAAGCGCTCGCTGCTGGCGGCCAAAGCCGCCCGCTGGCCGAGCCTCGGGATGTCGGCCTCGTACTCCAAGGGCGGCGAGGAACTCGGCGACGTCACGGGCGACTTCGACGACGACTACACGAGGTCCGTGAGTCTGAGTCTGTCGATCCCGATCTTCAACGGTCTGGCGACGAAGGCGAGCATCGACTCGCGCAAGGCGTCGCTGCGTTCAAGCGAGCTGACTCTGCGCGACGTCAGGCTCGCGGCCGCGTACGAGATCGAGACGGCACGGCTCGGCGTCATCGAGCAGCGCGAGAGCGTCGCTGTGGCGACGGCCGGTCTGGAGATGGCCGAGGAGGAGCTCCGGGTCAGCGAGGAGCGGTTCCGGCTTCGCGCCGCGAGCATGCTCGACCTCATCTACGCGCGCGTTGCGTACTCACAGGCGCGTGTCGACCTGATCGAGGCGCAGTACGACTACGAGATCTCGAAGGCCGAGCTCAAGGACGCGCTCGGTCTGTAGCTGTGTGTCACGGAACCTCGGGCGGCCCTGGCGCGGGGTCGTCATGGTTGTCCGGCGGGGAGTCGGCTGGATCGTCACCGCCGGGGGGTCTGTCGTTCAGTACCACCGCGGGGGAGCAGGGGGTCACGCTACATGGCTGTGAAGAAACGGAACATCATCATCCTGATCATCGTCGCGGTGGTCGTCGCTGGCGCCATCATCGCGAACATCGGTCTGGACCGGAAGGAACGGACCGACGTCACCGTCGAGGAGGTCGAGCGCGGGACGCTCGTGGCGCGGGTCTCCGGCCCCGGCCGGGTCCGTGCCGAGACGACGGTACAGATCAGCTCGAGTGTCATGGGTCGGATCATCGATCTCGCCGTGGACGAGGGAGACGTCGTGACCCAGGGGCAGTTCCTCCTGCGGCTCGATGACATCTACTACCGCTCGCTCGTCGAACAGGGTCGGGCGGCGGTCGCCCGCGCCGAGGCGCGGCTCTCGACCGCGGAGCGCGACCTCTCCGACTACGAGGAGCAGTTCGCTGTGGGGCTCGTCTCGGAGCGCGAGCGCGATGAGATCTACGCGACCGCCGTCTCCGCGAGGCAGAGCTATCAGGAGGCGCTGGCATCGGTCCGGGCGTCGCAGGACCAGCTCGACAAGACCGTCTTCCACGCGCCGATCGACGGCGTGGTCACGCGACTCAACGTCGAGGAGGGCGAGAACGTCGTGACCGGGACGATGAACGCCCCGGGCACGGTGATCCTTACGATCTCCGACCTCTCGCACATGGAGGTCGAGGCAGAGATCGACGAGACCGACATCGTCGACGTCCGGATAGGACAGAAGGCCGAGATCGAGGTCGAGGCTCTGGTCGACACCGTTCTGGTCGGCACGGTGACCGAGGTCGGCAACTCCGGACTGACGAGCATGGCCGGGACGCAGGAGGAGGTCACGAACTTCCTCGTCAAGGTCCTGGTCGACGAGTGGAACGAAGGGCTCAAGCCCGGGATGACGGCGACCGTCGAGATCATCACGGCGGAGCACGTCGACGCGCTCAACGTCCCGATCCAGTCGGTCGTCGCGCGGACGCCATCGGAGCTCGAGGAGCGGGCGGACGACGATGAGAAGGATGAGTCGGACGACGAGCCGAAGCGCCGGAGCGACCGCGAGGAGGAGAAGGAGATCGAGGGCGTGTTCGTCGTCGGCGAGGGTGACGTGGCGGAGTTCGTCGCTGTGACGACGGGCATCGCCGACGAACTCTCCATCGAGGTCGTCTCGGACGATCTCTCCGAGGGACAGCGCGTCATCTCCGGTCCCTACCGCGTTCTGAGAACGCTCAAGGTCGGCGCGGACCTCAAGATCGAGGAGAAGAGCGACAGCGAAAAGACGGAGGGCTGACGGTGCTGATCGAGTTCGCCGACGTGACGAAGGTCTACGAGGTCGGCACCCAGAAGGTTCATGCCCTTAACGGCGTGTCCGCCTCTATCGAATCGAACGAATACGTCGCCATCATGGGGCCGTCCGGCTCCGGCAAGTCGACGCTGATGAACATGATCGGGTGCCTTGACGTTCCCTCTGCCGGGTCCTATCGGCTGAAGGGGGTTGAGGTCGCCTCGCTCGACGACGACGAACTGGCCGAGATCCGCAGCGCGGAGATCGGGTTCGTCTTCCAGACGTTCAATCTGCTGCCGCGCATGACGGCCTTCCAGAACGTGGAGCTCCCCCTCATCTATGCCCGGGGCGACCGGCACACGCGCGCCGAGCGCGTGTGGAAGGTCATGGAGGACGTCGGCCTCACGGAGAGGGCGACACACCGACCGAACGAGCTCTCGGGCGGCCAGCGGCAGCGCGTGGCGATCGCCCGCGCCCTCATCAACAACCCGTCGATCATCCTGGCGGACGAGCCGACGGGCAACCTCGACTCGGCGACCGGCGAGGAGATCATGCAGCTCTTCCGCGGTCTGCACGACCAGGGGAACACGATCATCCTCGTCACGCACGAGGAATACATCGCCGAGCATGCCGAGCGGATCATCAGAATCCGTGACGGTTTGATCGCCAGCGACGGACCCTCGTCGGGCGACCTGCGACAGGCTGCCGGCGGCGCCGGCAGCCAGGCGTCAGGCTAGGGGGGCGCGATGGAGTTTCGCGAGACGATGTTGTCCGCGCTCAGGACGCTCAGGTCGCACAAGATGCGCTCGGGGCTGACGATGCTCGGCATCATTATCGGGAGCTCGTCGCTCGTGGCCGTGATGTCGCTCATCGCCGGGCTCAACCAGAGCGTCGCGGTCCAGTTCCAGTCGATCGGGACCGACATCATCTCGGTCAGTCTCTATCCGTGGGTGCAGACCGGCGACAACGAGGAGTATCGAAATCGTCCCCGGATCACGATGGAGGACGCCGAGGCCATCGCCGCGCTGCCGTCGGTCGGGATGACGGCGCCGAACATCCACACAGGCAGGCGTCTGGCGTACCGCGGCGAGAGCATGCGGCGCGTGCACATCCAGGGCTCGACGGCCGAGTACGAGACGATCGACAACTACCCGGTCGACTACGGTCGCTTCATCACGGACCTCGACGTCGACCGCAGGCGACAGGTGGCGGTCATTGCCGCCGACGTGGTCGAGGAGCTCTACGGTCGCCGCGATCCGATCGGCCGCGACCTGCAGGTCGATGGGAAGCGGTTCAAGGTGATCGGGGTGCTCGAGGAGAAGGGCGACATCTTCGGGGAGAGCCAGGACCAGCACATCATCATCCCGATCTCGGCGTTCGAGAAGGCGTTCGGGAGCAGGCGATCCGTCGTGATCGACTGTCAGCCCGCCGAGGGATACGAGATGGAGCGGACCATCGAGGATATCAGGATGCTCCTTCGTGTGAGGAGACAGGTCCCTCGGAACGATCCTGACAACTTCGCGATCAACACCCAGGACGATCTGCTGGCCTCGTACACCGCGCTTACCGGCGTGCTCTACATGGCCATGACCGGTATCGTCGCGCTCGCGCTTCTGGTTGGCGGCATCGGTGTGATGAACGTCATGCTCGTCTCCGTCGCCGAGCGGACGCGCGAGATCGGCATACGGAAGGCCATCGGCGCCAAGCGGAGGGACGTGACGCTCCAGTTCCTCGTCGAGGCCGTCATCCTGACGGGACTCGGCGGGGCGATCGGCATCGGAGCCGGGTCCGGGCTCGCGCTGCTCGTCCGCGCCATCTCGCCGCTGCCGGCTGCCGTGACACCCGCGGCCGTGGGCATCGCGGTCGCGTTCGCGCTCATCACAGGCATCGTCTTCGGCGTCTACCCGGCTCTCCGGGCGGGGCGCCTCAACCCGATCCAGGCGTTGAGCTACCAATGACACCGCCAACTGCAGGCAAGCCGCTCGTCTATCCGAACCGCTTCCTCGAGAGCGTGATCGCGGCCTTTCGCGCGATCGGCGCGAACAGGACGCGATCGCTTCTGACGTCTCTCGGCATTCTCATCGGCGTGATGAACGTCGTGGCGATGGTCTCGCTAATCTCCGGGGTCAACCAGAGCATCCTGGACCTGTTCAAGTCGATGGGGACGAACTCGTTCACCGTGACGAAGATGCCGGCGGGGAACACGTCCTACGCCGACTACCTCGAGTATCGGAGGCGGCCGGACTTCTCGTACGACGACGCCGAGGCGATCGCAGAGCAGTGCCCGGCCGTCGCGGCCGTTTCGCCACAGACGTTCGTGTACCGGCAGCTCCACCGCGGTTCGGAGTCGACGCGCGACATCGTGGTGATGGGTGTGACACCGGAGTACCAGTACGTCGCCGACAGCGACGTCGCCGACGGGCGGTTCTTCGCGTGGCCCGAGGCCGATCGCAAGCGTCAGGTCGTCGTGCTCGGCGACCCGATCAAGGAACGCCTGTTCGGCGCCACCGACCCAGTCGGACGCGACGTGCTCGTCGGCAATCGGAAGTTCCGCGTCGTCGGTGTGATGGAGCCCATGGGCGAGCTCTTCGGGCAGAGCCTCGACGAGTATGTCATCATCCCATACAAGACCGTCTCGAAGCTCTACGGGTCGCGTCTGACCTCCCGGCTCTCGGTCAAGGCCAGGAGTTCCGAGGAGATCGACGACGCGATCGCTCAGGTCGAGCGGGTCATGCGGGCGCGTCGCGGCCTCAGGTCGGACGATCGGAACAACTTCGAGATCATCACACAGTCGCAGCTGGTGGAGATGTACGAGAACTTGACGCGCGTGACCTGGATCGTCATGATTGGAGTATCGGCCATCGCTCTCGTCGTGGGGGGCGTCGGCATCATGAACATCATGATGGTGTCGGTGACCGAACGGACGAGGGAGATCGGCATTCGGAAGGCGGTCGGCGCGCGTTCTCGCGACGTCCTCTGGCAGTTCCTCGTCGAGTCGGCAGTGCTCTCGGCGATCGGCGGGCTGCTCGGCATGGGCGCCGCCATGGGCATCACGAAGTTGATCGCCTCGGCCACGCCGATCCCGGCCGTCATCGAGTTGTGGTCGGTGGCGCTCGCGCTTGGGGTCTCCGTGACCGTTGGCGTCTTCTTCGGTCTCTATCCCGCTTCGAAGGCAGCGCGCCTCGACCCGATCGAGTCACTCCGCTACGAGTAGATCGCGGGCTCGCCCCCCGCTTCATGTCGGAAGGGGGTAGGATGCGCAACGGCACGCCAGATCGGCGCACCACCGCGCTGCTCGTCGCCGCGTTCCTGCTCACGATCGCCGGTGTCTGTCCGGCGCAGTACACACCGTACGGGAACGCCCCCTCGAGCTTCGGGAATCTCCGCTTCATCGTCGACGTCGCCGCCGTCCCCACGATCGAGGGCGGAAGCACCGTTGAGATCAGCTACAGCGTGACCTACGACGAACTCTCGTTCGTGCGGCACGATGGTCGCTACCGGGCCGGGTTCGAGGTCATGGCCGTCCTCTACGACCGAGATGGCCGGCAGGTCGCCGGCGACACGTGGCCCCGCGCGGTGCTTCTTGACTCGTACGACGACACGAACTCCCGAAAGCTGGCTGCGCGTGAGGTTCTGCGTGTCGGCGTCCCCGAGGGGCGCTATCGTCTCAAGGTCGAGCTTCGAAGCCTGGACTCACGCTCGGCCGGGTACGTCGAACGCAACATCGATGTCACGCCACTCGAAGACGGACAGCTGCTGCTCGGTACGGTCGAGTTCGAGCGCGCTGAGACCGACGAGGCGAGCGGTGACACCGTCTTCGTCGCGAACCCGTCGCGTCAGTACGGTCAGGAGAACCCGCACGTGCGCGTCGCCGTACCGGTCTACGGGGAAGAGGGAGTGAGCTACCGGCTGGACGTCAAGGTCGAGACCGTTGGCGGCGAGACGGTGCTTGCTATGAGCGACTCGCTCTCGCAGGACGCGTGGCTCTCGCGTCAGCAGCAGGAGTTCTCAGTACTCGATCTCGAGGTTGGCGACTACATCCTCCGCGCTATCGCCCACCCGCCGGCCGGCGGGTCGGTCGAGGCTGAGGCGCGCTTCCGCGTGCTGACATCTCCCCGGAGCTGGGGAGAGGACTTCGGCAAGATGCTCACGCAGGTCAGCTACGTCGCCAGGCGCGGTGACCTTGATGAGCTCGAGAGCGCGTCGGAGGATGAGCGGGAGGCGGCCTGGGAGCGGTTCTGGAAGAAGTACGATCCGAGCCCCGACACCGAGGTTAACGAGTTCCGCGAGGAGTTTCTCAGGAGGCTCGGCTACGCGAACACCCGCTTCCGGACCATCCTCGAGGGCTGGCAGACCGACATGGGACGCATCTACATCCAGTACGGCGAGCCGGATGACGTTGAGAGCCAGCCGAGCGGCGCACAGCCGTACGCGCTGGAAGTCTGGTACTACTACGGCGAGCACACGCGCTACCTCTTCATGGACCGGCACGGGTTCGGTGACTACGTCCTGGTCGAGACGAGCAGGATCTGAGACCGGACCCGGATGCATCACGTGGGCCGTCCGAAAGCGACCGACGAGGGGTTCCGATGACGCGAATGGGGGGTCGGCCGACGGTCGTGACGGGTACGATCCGCACGATGATCGGGCCGACGGAACGACACGACTGGATGGTCGTCGAAGGCTCGACCATCGCGGCGACCGGCGCCGGCCCGATTCCGGACCGGTTCCGGGATGCGGACAGATTGGACGCCGGCCCGGGTGCCGTGCTCCCCGCGCTGGCGGACTGCCACGTTCACTTCCTTGAGACCGGGTTGCTCGACGTCGACGTCGATCTCTCGGGGGCTTCCTGCTTCGACGAGGTTCTCTCGCTCATCGCGGACGGGGCGCGGCGCATCGAAGGCACGATGCTTCGCGCGCACTCCTTCGACCCCGATCTACTTCCCGACGGACGCTACCCGACCGCGCTTGAGCTCGATGCCGTCTCCGTCGAGATCCCCATACTCGTACGTCGCCGTGACGGACACTCGTGCGTCGTCAACACGAAGGCGCGGGAGCTTCTTCGCATCAAGCCCGACCTCGACGGAGTCGAGACAGGCGACGACGGTCTCCCGACAGGCGTTCTCCGCAAGGAGGCGAACACGCTGGCGGCGCGCCGCTCGAGGGACACGCTGACACGCGATGAGCGCGTCCGGTGCTTTCACGAGGCCGCGCGGCAGGCAGCATCACGCGGGGTCGGGATCGTCCACACCCTGGTCGGGAACTGCGATCCGGACAATCGCGACCTCGAGGTCCTTCTGGACACCGAGCCGGAGCTGCCGATCGAGATCGTCCCGTTCGCGCAGATGGAGGACGTCGACCGCGTCGTGTCACACGGCCTGCCGCGTATCGGCGGGTGCCTGCTGCTGGACGGCTCGTTCAGTTCGGGCACGGCGGCGCTCACGGAGCCGTACGCCGACCGTCCGGGAAACGGGGTGCTCTACTACGAGGACGACCATCTGACCGGCTTCTTCCGACGTGCCCACGAGCGAGGGCTCCAGATCTCGGTCCACGCGCTTGGCGAGCGGGCCATCGGACAGGCGCTCCGGTGCTACCGCGCGGCATGCGGAGGCGAGTGTCGGGATGCGCGACATCGCATCGAACACTGCGAGCTGCCGAGTCCGGCGATCATCGCCGAGATGCTGAGTCTCGGTGTCTGCGCGTGCGTCCAGCCGGCGTTCGAGCTGTTCTGGGGTGATGCCGGCGGGATGATCGAGAAGCGGCTGGGGTCCGCGAGGGCGGCCCGGACGAACCCGTTCCGGACGTATCTCGAGTCGGGTGTCCGACTCGCGGGCGGTTCGGATTCCTACGTCACGCCAATGGACTCGCTGCTCGGCATCCACGCGGCCGTCAACCGTCCGAACGTATCCGAGCGCATAGGTGTCTACGAGGCGGTGTCGCTGTTCACGCGAGACGCCGCGTGGATCTCGTTCGACGAGGGACGACGCGGGACGCTGGAGCCCGGGAAGGAAGCGACCTTCTGCGTGCTTGATGCCGACCCGTTCGAGGTCGCGCCCGGAGGCATCCGCGAGATCAGGTCCTCGAGGCTCTTCCGGGCGGGAGTTGAGATCACGCCTCGATGAGCAGCGCGTGGGCAACTCTGAGCGCTGCGCGCCCGCTGTTCGCGGGCACCACGACCTTCACCGAACGACCACCCGACACAGCGGCGTTGATGTCGATGCCGTTGTCACGCAGGGCTCGGCTCAGGCGACTGATGGTCGCGGGGGAGCCGGCCGCGCGTCCGACGGCGCATACGGCCGAGCTTCGCTCGGCTCGGTCGTTGCTGGCCCCGCTTCGCGGGACTTGGCCGACGCTTCGCGTCGGCAGCTCTTCTTCACATCCGGGACCCGCATCGGGCGGGGCGTGGACGATGGCGGTGAGGCCGTCCGGGCCGAGGACGGTGAGGACCGTCTCCACCTCGTTGGCCGTGAGGTCGTCGCAGACGTCGGCTGAGTCGGCTGCCGGACAGCTGATCGTGCGCAGGCCTTCGAGCAGCGAGAGACCGACGATCGGCGGCTCGGCGTGGGTTGGTTTCTCAAGCACGATCGTTCCCAGTGCGCCGCCGCTGCTGCTTCCGATGTGGAGTTGTATGCCGTTCCTCTTCGCGAAGCGAACCGCGTCCTCCTTCATGATGCGGGCGCCGAACTTCGCGAGTTCGGCCATGTCATCCCAGGCGATCTCCTCGATCGTCGCGGCTTCGGAGATGATCCGGGGGTCCGCGGTGTGCACGGCCTCCACGTCGGTGAGGATCTCACAGCGGTCTGCCTCGAGCGCGGCGGCGAGAGCGACGGCCGTCGTGTCCGACCCACCGCGTCCGAGGGTCGTGACGTCCTTCTCGATGCTGACGCCCTGGAACCCGCCGACGACCACGACGTTGCCCTTCTCGAGTTCGCTGACCACTCGGTGCGGGCGGACCTCGAGGATGCGAGCGTCCGTGTGTCGCGTGTCCGTGATGATGCCCACCTGGCTCCCCGTGAACGACACAGCGGGTGTGCCGATGGAGTTCAGTGCGATCGCGAGAAGCGACATGGATATGCGCTCGCCGGCCGTGATGAGCATGTCGACCTCGCGCTGGGACGGCGTCGGCGTAAACCGTCGAGCCTCTCTGAGGAGCCCGTCCGTCGAACTCCCCATCGCGGAGACGACGACCACCACGTCGTGCCCTTCGGCCTTGAGAGCGGTGACGCGTCGCGCGACGGTCAGGAGCCTCTCGTGGTCCTGCACCGACGTTCCGCCGTACTTCTGTACGATGACCGACATGAGTGCTCCGCTGCTGCGATGAGGTCCATCTCCGACGCTGACGCCTGACGCCACGAACAGACATCATCTACCACACGTCCGGGTCGACGGTCAACGGACGGCTGGGACTCCTCGGCGCTTCGCCCCCGGGCCGAGTTGACACCGCCGCAGCGCGGGCGTACGCTGGGTGTGCAGCACGGGCGCGGGCGCCTGTGCACCGGATCCCGAGACCAGGGCGGCGAGCCCGCAACACGTGAGGGTGACAGGACGATGACCGAGAGGTTCGATATCACTGTGCTCGGAAGCGGCCCGGGCGGATACGTCGCGGCCATCCGGGCTGCGCAGCTGGGGCGGAGCGTCGCGCTCGTCGAGCGCGGCGACGTGGGTGGAGTCTGTCTGAACGAAGGCTGTATCCCGACGAAGTCGCTTCTGGCCAGCGCGGAGATGCTGGAACTCGCGCGTCGCGCGTCGGAGTTCGGCGTGACCGTGTCATCGGTCGAGCCGGACGTCCCGGCGATGTTCGACCGGAAGGACGCCGTCGTAGCGCGTCTCCGAGGCGGAGTGGAGAAGCTCCTGGAGAAGCGCGGTGTGGAGGTCGTGCGCGGCGATGGTGTTCTGAACGGACCCGCTGCGGTGGAGGTATCCGGGGAGGATGGGGTGCGCACACTCGAATCCGGCAAGATCATCCTGGCAACCGGGTCGTCGCCGATCGTCCCGCCCGGGTTTCCGTACGACGGCTCCCGGGTGATCACGAGTCGCGAGGCGCTCGAGCTGCGGGAGCTTCCCGAGACGATGATCATCATCGGGACGGGCGCCGTCGGGTGTGAGTTCGCCGGCCTCTTCTCGTCGCTCGGGGTCGAGGTCACGCTCGTCGAGATGCTGCCGGAGATCCTGCCGGGAGAGGACGTCTCAGCCGTGCGGCTGCTCAAGACCGCCTTCAAACGCGCCGGCGTGACGGTTCGGACGAACGCCCGGGTCGAGTCGCTCGAGGTCATCGGTGACGCGGTGCGCGCGGCGCTGCCCGAGGGCGAGATCCTCGAGGCGAGGACCGCTCTGCTGGCCATCGGGCGCAGACCATCGGTCGACGCCCCGTGGATCGAGTCGCTCGGCATCGAGACCGCGAACGGCGCCGTTCGTGTGAACGAACGGATGGAGACGAGTGTCCCCGGCGTTTACGCCATAGGCGATCTCGTCGGGGGGTGGCTTCTCGCGCATGTCGCATCGCACGAGGGGATCGTGGCCGCAACGGTTGCGGCCGGAGGGGACGCCGGCATGGACTACCGCGCGGTTCCGCGGTGCACGTTCACTCGCCCCGAGATCGCGAGCGTGGGGATCACGGAGGTCGAGGCGAAGGAGTCCGGGCTGGAGATCGATGTCGGACGGTTCCCATTCGCCGCGTCGGGGAAGGCGCTTGCGGGTGGCGACGCGTCCGGGTTCGTGAAGATCCTCGCGGAGAAGGGGAGCGGTGTGGTTCTGGGTGGGGTCGTGGTCGGACCGCACGCGAGCGATCTCGTGCACGAGATCGGCGTGGCCGTGACCGTCCGGATGACCGTCGACGACATCGCCGGCGTCATCCACGCCCATCCCACGCTTGGTGAGAGCGTCATGGAGGCGGCTGAGGCCGCCCACGGGATGGCGATTCACACGCTGTGAGTCGAGGAGCGCCGGGGCGACGACCGCTGCGCGGGCGCGACGCGAACTGAACGTGGAGCGGGCCCGTCCGATCGGACGGGCCCGCTCCACACATCCTCCACAGACGCCGTGTCTCTCTATTTGACGCAGCCACGTTCCTGAAGAACGCGCGTCCGATCCTCGAGCGTGTAGAGGTTCACGGGGACGTACATAAGTGGATCCAGTCGCGTCCGCTTCGTGCACGCGCTGTACAGCTGGCCCCCGATCGCTCCGGTGCTCTCCTTGAGCAGAACGTTCTCCATGATGAGCGTCTGATCGGCCGGGACGAACCACAGATCCACCGTCACGTCCTGGCCGTAGTCGATCAGCTCGACGAACTCGTATGTGCCGTCCGGGGCCGTTGTCGTCTCGGCGAGCAGGAGACCGCCGACATACAGCTTGACCGTCACGCCGGGGAGCGGCTGGTTGTCACGGTCCATGACAACGCCATCAATGGCCGTCTCACTCGTCCCGGCGAAGCCGGTCGTCGAGACGATGCGTCCGCCGCCTGTCGACGGAATGGTTCCGGGTGTTCCGCCAGGACCGACCGCGAGAACGGACCCGCAGAGCGCGACGAGCGTCACGACCACAGAGAGCATGATCCAGCGGTTCATCGTGTCCACCTTTCTCAAGACATGGGAAGCATGTTCTTCACCTGAACGGTATCAGGGCGCAGCCGGGTCTGTCAAGGGCCGCGGCGGCCCGTCACAACCGCGCGCTTCGAGACGCCCGAGCACCCGGCGGAGTGGCTCACCGGGGGCCCAGGTGCTATACTCCCCGCATGATGTTCTTCATCAACAGACGAATCGCCCGAGCCGTCATTCATGCATCGTCGCTCGGTCGGGCGGCATGCCTCGTTGCCCTGCTTCTGCTGCCCGGGGTCGCCTCCGCTGTGGGAAGTGTGAGCACGCTCGCTCCGCGACCGCTCGGCATGGGGGGGGCCTTCATGGCGGTGGAGGATGAGCTTGCGGCAGTCGTGTGGAACCCATCCGCCCTGTCCCCTCCGCTCTGCCGCCGCGGCTGGAATGTCCGGGTGCACGCGAACATCCTTGGCGGGCCGGCGGTCGTGCGAGAGACCGGTCTTCTGACCGGCGTCCACACCGAGCCGTTCCGGGGGCTGCCAGGGGGGGAGAAGCTGGCCTTCGCAGTGGGGAGTCTCGTGAAGTCGGTCACGGTCAGGCGCGGTCAGCTCTCGTTCGGAGTCGTTCTTCTCGAGGAGCACCTCGACCCACGGGGGCTCATCGAGTCGCAGGGGCTCGCCGATCCGACCTATCTGCTCGAGGCCCACTACAGCTCGGCGGCCGTCGCGTTCCGGCTGGCGCCGAGGGTTTCGATCGGGATCAGCCAGTTCGTCCTCGCAGGTTCCGACGGCGCCGGCGAACGGACGTACGGTGGCGGGCGGTCGTACGGCGCGACGCTGCGACCGAACGACGCCGTGACGGTCGGGTTCACGTACTTCGATGTTTCGCGCGGGTTCGGGGACTACCGGCGCTCGATCGAGGGACTCGCGCCGCGCACGATGAACGCCGGGATCGCGTTCCGGCCCGTGCCGTCCGTGCTCCTGACGTTCGACCTTCGGGACATGGCGGAACTCCATGCCGATACATCGCTCGAGCCCCGGGCGGGCGCCGAGTGGAACCTCTGGGGCCGGGGTGCCCTGCGCGCAGGTTTCTTCCGTGAAGATGGAGGGGAGTCGCCCGTCCTATCACTGGGCGTCGGGGCGATTCCCATGAACGGGTGCTACCACCGGGGCGAGGCACTGCGAAGTGATGCGTTCGTGCTCAACTACGCGGTCCTGGTCAGCGAGGACAGCGGCCCCAGGCACCTCATCTCGGCTCTGCTCCACTTCTGACGGCCCTTTCCGCTTGACATTCGGGGTCGAAGACGATGTATCCTCTTGCGGAACGGCCCCTTGCGGGGGCGCTCCAGTCTCTGCATACACGGAGGACGCATGCTCAGACGCATCACGGTGACCGTCGCCCTCGCCACGGCGTGTGCGGCGCTGCTCACGCCCTCGGCCGCCCTCGCGGCGGCTCTGACAGGGCTCGGGGTCGTGCCGGACCCGTTCTCGCCGAACGGTGATGGGATCTACGACCGGACCGCGATTCGATACGACCTGTCGACCTACTCGGACGTCGAGGTGACGGTCGTTGATTCCACTATGTCTGAGGTGGTTCAGCTGTGGGCCGACTGGGCGGACTCCGGGACCCACGTCCACTGGTGGGACGGGACGGCGGATGCTCGAGCGGTGCCGGACGGCATCTACACGGTCGTCGTTCGGGCCCACCCCGTGGGGGAGGACTGGGAGGAGGCAACGACGACGGTCACAGTGGACACCGAGCCGATCGCCGTCACGGAGCTCTCGGCCGTGCCCAATCTCTTCACGCCGGACGGAGACGGCATCGCCGACAGCACACTGATCACCGTTCGCACGGCGAACGGAGTGGCGACCGGGACGGCGTCCGTGGAGATCATCGACGATGGGGAGACACTGGTTCGCGAGCTCTACGCGGGCGCGGCAACCGACTCCCTGGCGCTCTGGTGGAACGGCCTCGACGATGCAGCCACGGCGGCCGCCGACGGCGTCTACTGGGTCAGCGTCTCGACGCTCGACTCAGCCGGGAACACGGCCGAGTCGCAGATCCTGGTGGATCTCGACCGCGACCCGCCGAACGTCGGCATCACCTACCCCGACACACTCGATGAGTTCCGGGTCGACGACACGACGGCCGTGCTGGCCGGGTGGGCGTACGACCGGGCCGGCGTCTGCTCGATCGAGATCTCCTTCGACGATGCCGACTGGATCGAGGTCGCCTTCGCGGGTGATGACACCGTGCGTTGGGAGTACGCCGTCACGTGTACGTCGTGCATCCCCGACACGCTCGACGAGTCGCGCGTCGTCTACTACAGAGCCCACGACAACGTCGTGACCGCGGACGGCGAGGGACACTACAACGGCAACGGCACGCCGACCCCGAGCTTCGATCTGACATTCGACGTCGCCGGTCCACGGCACGTCGACAGCTCCGTCGATGGCGACGACAGCGACTACCACCCGGGCGAGACCGTCTCGATCAGCACCGCGTGGGACGATTCAGGATACGTCATCACCGCCGATTTCAGTGAGGTGGACAGCGAGTTCGATGGGGAGGACGTTGAGGTCTCGGGCGGCAGCGGGGGCGACTACACGGTGTCCTATCAGATCTCATCGCAGGCCGCCGTGCCGGTCTCGTCCGGCGACATCGAGATCACGGCGACCGACCTGTTCGGCCGTTCGGCGAGCGACTCGTCGGTCTCGGTCAGCCTTTCGGTCAGCACCGGCGAACCGAGCGGGCTGTCGCTCGACCGGAACTGGTTCAACCCGACGGAGGGGGAGGCGCTTGAGATCGGTCTCGGTCAGTACACGGGAACCGTCTCCGTCGACGTGTACTCGCTGCACGGAGCGCTCGTGAGAAGCATGGAACTCGAGAACGCGTCCTCGGTGATCTGGAACGGAACCAACGAGAACGGAACAAGCGTCGCGAGCGGCGTCTACTTCGTGCGGATCGAGACCGCCGAGGGAGACGCGGTGCGCAAGGTGGCCGTCGTCAAGTAGGCGGGGGCGGGAGGTCCTTCCATGGTGTGCAAGAGGTTTGTCAGCCTGATCGTACTTGTCGTCTGCCTCTGCCCGGCCGTCACGGCGGCCGAGGGCACGTCCGGTTCCCAGTTCCTCGGCATCGGCATGGGTGCAAGGGCGATGGGGATGGGTGGTGCGTCGGTGTCGGTCGTGGATGACGGGTCGTCACTCTACTGGAACCCGGCCGGTCTCGCCGGCATGTCTTCGCGGAGCGCATCGATCTCCCACGTCTCGTGGCTTGATGACGCCTCCTACCAATATGCGACCTTCGCAACGCCGCTGGGCTCGTCGTTCATCGGACTCGCTCTGGAACAGGGCGGGATCGACTGGGACAACACGGGGGATGGGGCGTTCGAGGCAAGCGATTTCTCGGGCGCGTTCGCGTACGCGAGGACGCTCCGTCCGAATCTGGATGTCGGAGCGGGCCTCAAGTTCATCTCGAGTTCGCTCGGTGAAGAGAGCGGCTCCGCGTTCGCACTCGATCTCGGTATGACCTATCGCCTCAACGATGCTGCGACCCTCGGAGCCTCCGTGAGGAATCTCGGGAGCGCCATGACATTCCTCGACGAGAGCGACCCGCTTCCGGCCGCTCTGGCCGCCGGCGGGTCCTACCGTTTCAAGAACGTGCTTCTCGCCCTGGACGTCGAGAAGGTCAACGATCTCCAGGCGGCGACGAGGCTTGGCGTGGAGTACAAGCCCGTCCAGTACGTCGCGCTCAGAGCGGGCGCTGTGCTCGAGGGTGAGTCCGCGCTGTCGCCGATGACCGGCGGTGTCGGTTTCAACTGGGACGACCGTTGGGCGCTTGACTACGCGTATCGCCCGTCGGATCTTGGCGGCACGCACTGGCTGGCGCTCTCGGCCGGCTTCGGCGGCGACACGCCGGCCCCAGCTCCGCAGGCCCGGGTGGTCGACGGCGGTGGTGCGGGCGCGCTGCGAGAGGTGGCGGTACCGGTCTCGAACATGACGATGCTCGGTGAGCTCGTACGCGAGCTGGCGCGTGAGGCCTTCGCGAAGATGCGACTACCGGAGGGTCACGAGATCCACATTCGACAGGTCGAGTCACACGAGGCCAACTGGCTGGTTCAGTCGATCTTCCTCGAGGAGCTCACGGCCCTCGGGTTCACGGTTAAGACCGGCTCGATGCCGGGCGCCGCCATGGCGGGTGGGGACGCGGTCCCCGGCGGCGGGTCTGCCGACGGTCGGCACGAGATCGCGTACCGGATCGTCTCCTGCGACGTCACCTATCCCCGCGCGTGGCGCGAGTGGGTGGTCGGTTCGCGGAAGGTCGAACGGCGATCGGCGGCGGACATCCACTTCCAGCTGCTCGATGGTGAGAAATCCATCGTGTGGGCCGGAAGCGAGAACCGCGAGCGTCGCGACATCGTGCCCGGTTCGCGCGTGGCCGACCTGAGCACGCCGGGACAGGCGTTCACGAACCCGACGATCGAAGCCGGCGGTTGGGACAAGGTCATCGAGCCGGTCGTCGTGGCCGGCATCGTCGGTGGTCTTATCTATCTGTTCTACACGAGCAAGTCTTCCGACTAGCCTGGGACGGCAGGGAGAGAGATGCGAAACCCGAAGCGAGGCATCGCGAAGTTCGTCGTCGCGTGCGCACTGACAACCGTGGCCGGCTGTTCGCCGATCCCAGAGTTCGGCGAAGCGCCCGTCGCGGAGGTATACGAGGTCGGCGTCGACGCCGCCTCGCGGGGCGACTACCTGGTCGCCATCGAGGCGTTCAAGCGGATCACGAACCAGTGGCCGATGGACGACCTCGCCGACGATGCGCTGCTGGGGCTGGCGGACGCGTACCGCGAGATCGACGATGGCGCGATGGCGGAGGCGGAGTATCTCAGGCTCATGGTGGACTACCCGCGGTCGCCGCTGATCGCCGACGCGGAGTACAAGCTGGGTCTGGTCTACCTCGGGCAGTCGCGTCCGTCGGCGCTCGATCAGGCGAACACGCTTGAGGCGATCGAGCAGTTCAACCGGTTTCTCAGCCGGTACCCGGACAGCGAGCACGCGGCCGACGCGAGAGGTCACGTCCGTGACCTCAGAGGGCGTCTGGCCGAGAAGGAGCTTGCTTCGGCGGAGCTCTACATGACGCTCGGCAATCCTTCCGCCGCGCGTGTCTACTACGAGGCCGTTGCCACCGACTACTCCGACACGCCGGCAGCGGTCAAGGCGCTTCTCGGTGTTGTGAGGTCCTACGTCGCCGGCGGCGACCGGACGGCGGCCGTGGCGGCCCTCGAGCGAATCGAGGAAGCCTTCCCGTCCTCCGGTGAGGCGGCCGAGGCCGCCGCAGCAGTCGCTGCGATGGGATCCACGCCGGGGGAGTGATCGTTCCGACGGACCAGCCACTGCAGGGAGTGAACCGCGTGGCCACAGGACTCATCGGAGGAACGTTCGATCCGATCCACGTTGCCCACCTCATCATGGCCGAGGAGGCGCTGGAGCAGTGCGCCCTCGACAGGGTGTTGTTCGTCCCGGCTCCGCGTCCGCCGCACAAGTACGAGGGTGACCTCAGTCCGTTCGTGGATCGGCTCGCCATGGTCCGTCTCGCGGTGACCGAGAACCCGCGCCTCGACGTCACGGCCATCGAGGCCCGGCGCGAGGGCGCGTCGTACACGATCGAGACCGTTCAGGCCATTCGTTCGGAGCTTGACCCGGACGAGACGATCTCCCTGATCATCGGGGGTGACAGCCTGGAGCAGTTCCGCACCTGGAAGGACCCGGACAGGCTCCTCACCGAGGTCGAACTCATCGTGGCCCGACGCCCCGGGTCGTGTGACGACGTCGTCGACCGACGGGTGATGGAGAACGCCCGTTTCCTCGAGATGCCGCTTCTCGGCATATCGAGCACCGACATCCGGAGGCGCGTCTGCGAGGGTCGCACCATCCGGTACATGGTGCCGGAGACCGTCCGCTCCTACATCTCGGAGAAGAGCCTCTACTCATGACCGCCGGATCCGTCAAGGGACGGAGCGCGCCCCTCCTCTGTCTGGTGGACGGGACCGCTCTGATCTTCAGGTCGTACTACGCCTTCATCAGGAACCCTCTCGTCAACTCGAAGGGCGTGAACACGAGCGCCGTCTTCGGTGTGTCCGAGAAGCTCCTGGACCTGACCGAACGTTTCGAGCCGGACTACATGGCCGTTGCCTTCGACACCGCCGCTCCGACGTTCCGTCACGAGGCCTTCGAGGAGTACAAGGCGACTCGGGACGAGGCGCCCGACGAGATGATCGACCAGATCCCGCTCATCCACGACGTCGTCGAGGCGCTCGGTCTCACGCGCATCGAGCTCCCGGGCTACGAGGCCGACGATGTCATCGGCACAATCGCCGAACGCGCCAAGTCGAACGGATGTCGCGTCGTCATCGTCTCCAGCGACAAGGACTTCTACCAGCTGGTCGGTGAGAGCGTGACCGTGTTCGATCCGTGGAAGCGGGTCGAGTACGACCCGGCCGGCGTCGAGGAGGCCTTCGGGATCGAGCCGTCGCGCGTTGTCGACGTACTCGGTCTCATGGGAGACTCATCGGACAACGTCCCGGGCGTTCCCGGCATCGGGAAGAAGACGGCGACGGCGCTGGTGAGCGAGTTCGGCTCGCTCGAGGACGTGCTCGCCAACGTCGAGAACATCTCGGGCAAGAAGCGCAAAGAGAACCTGACCGAGTTCGCCGACCAGGCCAGACAGAGTCTCGAACTCGTCACGATCTGTCTCGACGCGCCGGTCGACGCCGCGCTCGACGACCTGGCGACCGGTCCGGCCGACTACGAACGCGTCTCGGAGCTCTTCGCCGACCTTGAGTTCCCGTCGCTGATGAAGCGCGTCACGCCGCCGGAGCGGTGTGTCGAGGGGCTCGAGTACGGGCTCGTGTCCACGCTCAAGGAGCTCGACGGTGTCGTCCGGTCGCTCCGACGCTGTGACGGTTTCGCGGTGGACCTGGAGACGACATCGCTCGAGCCGGTCGATGCGGAGATCGTCGGTGTCGCGTTGTCGTGGGAAGAAGGGAAGGCATGCTATGTCCCGGTCGGCTCGGGGCGCGGTCGGCTCGGTGTCGAGAAGGTGCTGGAGAGACTGCGACCGGTCCTCGAGGACGACGGCGTTCCGAAGTACGGACAAAACCTCAAGTACGACCTTGAGGTGTTCGCCGTTCACGGTGTGGCGCTCGCAGGCATCGCGTTCGACACGATGATCGCGTCGTATCTGCTCGAACCGGGTCGCCGCCAGCACAACATCGGAGCGCTCGCTCTCGAGCATCTCGGTCGGACGGTCACGCCGATCGAGGATCTCATCGGCAAGGGACAGGGGCAGCTGTCGTTCGCCGAGGTCGAGGTCGAGGCCGCGCGCGACTATTCGTGTGAAGACGCCGAGGTCGCGTTCGCGCTGACGCAGGTGCTCGCGCCGCAGATCGAGGAACAGGGACTCGATACCCTCATGCGCGACGTGGAGCTTCCGCTCATCCCCGTCCTCGCACGAATGGAGCTCGCGGGCGTCGCGCTCGACACGGCCATGCTCGGGCGCCTGGGTGATGAGTTCGGGAGCGAGATCGACGGCATCCGGCGGAAGGTCTGGGAGCACGCCGGGTTCGAGTTCAACATCGACTCGCCGAAGCAGGTCAGCGAGGTGCTCTTCGAGCGGCTCGGTCTCACGAAGGGGCGGAGGACGAAGACCGGGTACTCGACCGACAACGCGGTGCTCACGAGGCTTCAGCACGAGCACGAGGCGGCCGCGTTGATCCTTGAGTACCGACAACTCATGAAGCTCAAGTCGGGGTATCTCGACACGCTTCCTCGACTTGTCAATCCGACGACGGGGCGCGTCCATACGTCGTTCAACCAGGCCGTGGCCGCGACGGGGCGGCTCTCGAGCAGCAACCCGAACCTCCAGAACATCCCGACGCGGACGGCGCTCGGACGGGAGATCCGCAAGGCCTTCATCGCGGAGGACGGGAAGCTCCTGGTCTCCTCGGACTACTCGCAGATCGAGCTCCGCATCATGGCGCATCTCTCGGGCGACGACCATCTCCGGGAGGCGTTTGAGCAGGGGAAGGACTTCCATCGGGCGACGGCGGCGCTCATCTTCGCCCGAGAGGAGGCCGACGTCACGCCGTCCGAGCGGGATTGGGCGAAGACGGTGAACTTCGGGATCATGTACGGCATGAGCCCGTACGGTCTGGCGAGGCAGCTTGGCGTCAGCAACGATGAGGCGGCCGACTTCATCGACCGCTACTTCGAGCAGTATCCGGGGGTCCGCGAGTACACGGAGCGTACGATCGCGGAGGCGGCGGAGACCGGGAGCGTCTCGACGCTGCTCGGGAGGCGCCGGACGATCACCGGGATCGAGTCGGACAACGCACGGATCCGAGGCATGGCCGAACGAACGGCAGTGAACACGCCGATCCAGGGGAGCGCGGCCGACCTGATCAAGGTCGCCATGATCGGATTGGATGAACGCATCGGGCGCGAGGGGATCCCGGCTCGGATGATCCTCCAGGTTCACGACGAACTCGTGCTCGAGGTCGATGCCGACGCAGCCGACCGCGCGGAGACCGCGATCCGGGAGGAGATGGAGCACCCGGAAGGGTTCGACCTCGATGTTCCGATCGCGGCCAACGTCGCGCGGGGTGCGAGCTGGTACGACGTGCACTGACGGTTGAGGAGGTCGGTCTGGCCGGTGCCACCGGTCGACCGGAGTCACGACGGTCGTCGCGAAGCCGTGGAGGGTGACGTGTACAGGGTCGGTCTGACAGGCGGGATCGCGTCGGGGAAGAGCACTGTGACACACGTGCTGAGGGAGCGCGGCGTGTGGGTCATCGAGGCCGATGTCGTCGCCCGTGCGCTCGTCGAGCCCGGCAGCCCCGTGCTCGAAGCACTCGTGAGCGAGTTCGGAGACGGGATACTCCAGGCCGATGGCTCACTCGACCGGACAGGGCTCGGGCGGGTCGTGTTCGAGTCGGAGGCGAAGCTTGCCCTCCTCAACGAGATCACCCACCCGGCGCTTGTGACGAGGCTCATCGAGCTCATGGAGGACGCGGAGCAGGCGACCGGTGGCCGAGGCGGTGTGCTTGCCCTCGATGCGGCGCTGCTCGCCGAGTGGGATATCCTCGATCTCTTCGACGTCGTCGTTGTGATCGATGCCCCGCTCGATGCGCGTCTCCAGCGGCTCGTCGCGGGCGGGCTCCCCGAAGAGCAGGCCCGCGATCGCATCGCGGCGCAGTTGCCTGCGGACCAGCTCCGGGAACTCGGCGACATCATCATCGTGAACGACGGAACGCTCGATGAACTCCGATCGAAGGCGGACGCCCTGGCGGACCGTCTGATCGCGGAGAGCGCATCGACCGACGGCGATCAACAGTCGACAGACAGCGAAAGGTGAAGCTGATGGCCAGCGAGATGCTGAAGGAGCTCGACGCGATGCAGACGCGCCTCGACGAGCTCGCGGTGTACCTTTGACCTTCCCGGGAAGCGCGAGGAACGGGAGCGACTCGAGTCCCTGACCGCCAAGCCTGAGTTCTGGGACAACCCCGACAGCGCGCGGGAGACCACCTCGAAGATCGCTGCGCTCAAGGCGTGGACCGGCCCCATCGCCGCGCTCGTCACTCAGCTGGAGGACGCACGGGCGCTCGTGGAGATGGCGGACGAGGAGGGGGGCGAGGCGGAGGCAGAGGCCGTGCTCGAGCTCGAGAGGATCGAGAGGCAGCTCCGGGACCTGGAACTCCGGAAGATGCTCTCGGGGAAGGACGACGAACGGAATGCGATCCTCTCGGTTCATCCCGGGGCCGGCGGCGTCGACTCGCAGGACTGGGCGGCGATGCTGTTCCGAATGTACACGGCGTGGGCCGAGCGACGCGGGTTCGAGGTCCAGACCATCGATGTCCAGACCGCCGATGAGGCCGGGATCAAGAGCGGCACGGCCATCGTCCGCGGGCCGTACGCATATGGCTATCTGCGCGCGGAGATCGGCGTGCACCGGCTCGTGCGCCTGTCGCCGTTCGATGCGGCGCACCGGCGCCACACCTCGTTCGCGTCGATGGCGGCGTATCCGGAGGTCGATGACTCGGTCGAGGTCGAGATCGACGAGAGCGACGTTCGGATGGACGTCTTCCGTGCGAGCGGTCCCGGCGGACAGCATGTGAACAAGAGTTCGACCGCGGTGCGTCTCACCCACGAACCTTCAGGCATCGTCGTGTCTTGCCAGAGCGAGCGTTCGCAGTTCCGCAACCGCGAGAACGCCATGAAGATCCTCAAGGCCCGCCTCTATGCCCTCTACGAGGAGGAGCGTCGGAAGAAGCAGCAGGAGGCCGAGGGCGAGAAGCTCGAGATCGCGTGGGGGAGTCAGATCCGTTCATACGTCGTGCATCCGTACCAGCTCGTCAAGGACAACCGGACGGGTGTGGAGACATCCGACGTGACGGCCGTGCTTGATGGGGCGCTTGACCCGTTCATCGAGGCGTACCTGAAGTCCACGGCCTGACGGATTGCGGGCGCCGGTAGCCGTGCCGAACGCGCAGCGTTCGGCCAAGCTGCTGGCGTAGCCAGCAGCCGGGTGCGGATTGCGGGCGCCGGTGGCCGTGCCGAACGCGCAGCGTCCGGCCAAGCTGCTGGCGTAGCCAGCAGCCGGGTGCTATATAGTGAGTATGGAGTCGCATACGTTCGGATGATGTGCCGGTCAGATGCTGGCGGCTTGGAGGAGGACCAGTGGAGAGGCCCGAGGAGACAGTCCAGGGCGCGCAGATGCGCCAGAACCTCGAGGAGCTTCGCGCGATGGGTGTCGAGCCGTATCCGAGACGGTTCGAGCGCACCCACATCGCCGAGGAGATCCACGAGATCTTCGACGAACTCGAGAACACGGAGGTCATCATAGCCGGCCGTCTGACCGCGATCCGCGGACACGGCAAGGCGGGTTTCGCAGACCTCCGCGATGGAAGCGGCGGGATCCAGCTCTACGTGCGGAAGGACGAGATCGGCGAGCAGGCGTTCGCGGCGTGGAAGCTCATGGACGTCGGCGACATCGTCGGTGTGAAAGGCGAGGTGTTCCGCACGCGGGCCGGTGAGGTGAGCGTCAAGGCGATCGAGATCACGCTTCTGGCCAAGGCGCTCCTCCCGCTCCCGGAGAAGTTCCACGGCCTCAAGGACAAGGAACAGCGCTATCGCCAGCGCTACCTCGATCTCATCGCGAACGAGGAGGTCCGCGAGGTCTTCGCCGGGCGCAGTGTCATACTGAGCACCGCACGCGAGTTCCTCGAGGAGCGCGGCTACATGGAGGTCGAGACCCCAGTGCTCCAGCCGCTCTACGGCGGCGCGTTCGCACAGCCGTTCGAGACACACCACCACGCGCTCGACATGACCCTCTATCTGCGCATCGCGGACGAGCTGTATCTGAAGCGGCTCATCGTCGGCGGGTTCGAGCGTGTCTTCGAGATCGGGAAGGACTTCCGGAACGAGGGGATGGACCGGACGCACAGTCCGGAGTTCACCCAGCTTGAGCTCTACGAGGCCTACGCCGACTACAACGACATGATGGACCTCACCGAGGCGCTCTTCGAGGCGATCGCGATCCGGCTCCACGGGGAGACGACGTTCGAGTACGGCGAACTGACGATCGATCTCAAGCGTCCGTGGAGGCGTCTCCGCGTGATGGACGCGGTGGCCGACGTCGTGGGCGCGGACGCACTGGTGGATCGTGATGCGCTCTTCACGGCCGCCAGGGAGAAAGGGGTCGACGTCGAGGACGGGGCGACGTTCGGAGCATGCGTTGAGAGGATCCTCGACCAGCTCGTCGAGCCGAACCTGATGGATCCGACCTTCCTGATCGACTACCCACGGGAGATCTCGCCGCTGGCCAAGCAGACCCCTGACGATCCGGAGATCGTCGAGCGGTTCGAGGTCTTCGTGGCCGGCTTCGAACTCGGGAACTCGTTCAGCGAGCTCAATGATCCGGACGAGCAGCTCAGGCGCTTCGAGGCGCAGGTCGAGAAACGGGCCGAAGGCGACGCCGAGGCGCATGGCATGGACGAGGACTTCGTGACCGCGCTCATGCACGGGATGCCGCCGACCGGCGGGCTCGGACTGGGCATCGATCGGATCGTCATGCTCTTCACCGGGGCCCAGGGGATCCGCGACGTCATCCTGTTCCCGCCGATGCGCCCGGACCGGAAGGAGTAGGCGTGGGATTCGAGTGGTTCGTCGCGTGGCGCTATCTCAGAGCCAAGCGGAAGACCAGATTCATCTCGATCATCTCGGTCATCTCGATCGTCGGGGTCGCCGTTGGCGTCATGGCGCTGACGGTCGTGCTCGCCGTCATGAACGGTTTCGAGGAGGAGATCCACCGGCGGATCATCGGGATCAATGCGCACGTCATCCTGCTCAAGTACGGTGCGGAGCCCGTGACGGGCTACGAACAGCTGACGGACATCGTCGAGAGCGTGCCCGGAGTCGTGGCCGCGGCGCCGTTCACCTACGCGAAGGGTGTGCTCAAGGGCGACTACCGATCCGACGCGGGGGTGATCAGAGGCGCCGATCTACCGCTCGAGGGACGAGTCACGGACATCCTCGACAACATCTCGCCGCGGGTCGAGACGCTCCGCGCGGAACCGGGTGAGACGCCGAAGATGGTCATCGGCGACGAACTCGCGCTGAGGCTGCGCGCGACCGTGGGCGACACGATCGCGATCACGTCTCCGTTTGACTACGTCATGACCCCGATGGGCCTCATGCCGGCGGTCGCAGGGTTCGAGGTCGTCGGGCTCTACAGCTCGGGCATGTACGAGTACGACCAGCAGCTGGTCTACATCGATCTGGAGGATGCGAAGGCCCTCTTCGGGATGGGTGACGGAGTCACCGGGATCGAGATCCGGGTCGACGATCCGTACCGCGCGCCTGAGATCGCGAGCGCGGTCGTCGAGCGGGTCGGCGGCTTCCCGTACCGCGCGAACAACTGGATCCAGCTCAACCGGAACCTGTTCACGTGGATGAAGACCGAGAAGCGTGTCATGTTCTGGATCCTCTCGCTCATCATCATGGTGGCCGCGTTCAATATCGCGAGCACGCTCATCATGGTCGTCATGGAGAAGACGAAGGACATCGGCGTGATGAAGTCGATGGGAGCGACCGCGCGGTCCATCATGCGGATCTTCGTCGCGGAGGGACTTGTCAGCGGCATCGCCGGCACCATCATCGGGAGCGTCGGCGGGTTCGTGCTCGCGACGCTGCTCGATCGGTATCAGTTCATCTCGCTTCCCGGCGATGTCTATCCCATCGAGACGCTTCCGGTCCTCATGCAGGTGAGCGACTTCGTCTTCGTCGCGCTCGCAGCGATCGCGATCAGCTTCGCCGCCGCGCTCTATCCCTCGTGGAAGGCGTCGAAGCTCGACCCGGTGGAGGCCATTCGCAATGAGTAGCCGCAACAGCACGGACGCAACGAGCGCCGGAAGACCTGACGGTGGGATGCTCCGCGTGAGCGGCGTGACGAAGACGTTCGAGACCGGTCCGACGACGCTCGACGTTCTCCGGGGTGTCGACCTCGAGATCACCCGGGGCGAGATCCTCGCGATCGTCGGTCCGTCCGGCGTGGGGAAGAGCACGCTCCTCCATATCATGGGGACGCTCGACCGGCCGACGACCGGACGCGTTTCGATCGACGGGACCGACGTGTTCGCGCTTCCCGACGACGAGCTGGCGGCGTTCAGGAACCGGGCCGTCGGCTTCGTGTTCCAGTTCCACCATCTTCTGCGGGAGCTGACGGCGCTCGAGAACGTCATGATGCCCCGCCTCATCGCGGGCGAGACGGTTGGAGCGGCCTCGCGGTCGGCGTACGGGATGCTCGATCGCGTCGGTCTCGCCGAGCGGGCGACACACAAGCCGGGAGAGCTCTCCGGGGGCGAGGAGCAGCGAGTCGCCGTCGCCCGGGCGCTCATCAACGACCCATCTGTCGTCTTCGCCGACGAACCGTCGGGTAATCTCGACCGCGCCAGCGCGCGCGACCTCCACAATCTCCTCTGGGAGCTTCGCGACTCGCTCGGCCACACGTTCATCATTGTCACGCACAACCCCGAGCTCTACGAACGCGCCGACCGCGTCGTCACGCTCCGAGAGGGGCGGGCCGTCGCGGCCGAGGACGGGACGTGATCATGCGGTGCGACGACTGCGGCAAGCCCGCGAACATCCGATACGTCGAGATCGTCGACGGAGAGACGCGGACCCTGCATCTCTGCGATGGCTGCGCGAACTCGCGTGGGATGGCGATCTCGCTCGCCCCGCTCGCCGCGCCGCTGGTGAACATGCTGATGGGGCTGCTCGAGGAGATGGGGGCCGACGAGCGAGGCTCGCAGGACGGTGCGGCCTGTCCTGACTGCGGGCTGACCGTCGACGAGTTCCGGGTCGGCGGCAAGCTCGGATGCTCCATGTGCTACGAGACCTTCACCTGCGAACTCAAGCCTCTTCTGCGACGCGTCCACGGCAGCACCCAGCACACCGGGAGCATCCCGTCCAGGGCCTCGGCCGATGTGGAGCTCAGCCGTGCGGCGCGCGATCTCCAGCTCGAGCTGGAGCGGGCCGTTCACGCCGAGGAGTACGAGCGCGCCGCCGAGCTTCGCGACAGGATCCGGGAGCTCGAAGCGCAGCGCACGGCCGGGGAAGCCTCCGGCAACGCCGGTCCGGCTGGTATGGGGCCGTCACCGGGCTCGGGAGGCGACGATGTGGACGTTTGAGTCGATGGTGGGACAGCCGGCAAGCTGGCTCGACGCGACCGGTCCGAGATCGGACGTTGTGCTCTCCACACGCGTTCGACTGGCGCGGAACCTGTCCGGCCACCCGTTCCCGTCGAGAGCCGGAGTCCAGGATCTCACCATGGTGCGCGACGAGATCCTCGGCTCCGCCGCGAAGAGCAACTACCTCACCAACGCGCTCGTCATCCGCATGGAGGAAGCCGGACCGCCGGTTCGTCAGCTTCTTGTCGAGCGCCACGTTGCGAGCCCTTCCTTCGGCGCTCGCGCCGAAGGAAGGGCCGTCATCGTGGGTGAGCACGAGGTGGTCAGTGCGATGGTCAACGAGGAGGATCACCTCCGGCTCCAGAGCATCCGGAGCGGGCTTCAGCCGCTCGACGCGTGGCGACTCGTGTCGCGGATCGATGCCGAAGTGGAGCGGAATTTGCAGTATGCGTACTCGAAGGATTGGGGCTATCTGACCTCCTGCCCGACCAATGTGGGTACGGGGGTCCGTGCTTCGGTGCTCCTGCATCTCGTAGGTCTTGCCAGGCTGGGTGAAGCTGCGCAAGTCCTCAGCGGCATTTCGAAGCTCGGGCTCTCGGTTCGCGGCTTCTACGGCGAGCGGAGCGCGGCGCTCGGCGGGTTCTTCCAGGTGTCGAACCAGACAACGCTCGGTCAGTCTGAAGAGGACATCGCGTACACCGTCGAACGGATAAGCAGCCGGATCGTCAAACTCGAGTTGCAGGCACGCGAGAAGCTGGCACGTGAGGCGGCAAGGAGACTCGAGGACGAGGTCTGGCGCGCCCACGGGATCCTGACGAGCGCGAGGGTGATGTCGTCCGAGGAGGTGATGTCGCTCTGCTCGTCGCTCAGGCTCGGTGTGGCGCAGGGCATCATCGACGACGTCGAACTCGGTACGCTCAACAGGCTGCTCGTTGTCACGCAGCCCGGTCATCTGAAGTACTTCCACGGTGAGGACCCGGGGAGCGAGGAGCGGGACCGGATGCGGGCCGACCTCGTCAGACGCGAGCTGCGGGAGTGCCGACGGGAGCAGTAGACGGCCGGTGGTCCGAGGTGACCCCGTCCGACCGCGAGAGACGCAAGTCCGGAGGAAGCCATGCACAGACAGAGGGATTTCACGCCGAGGGTGCGGAGGGTGCTCTACTTCGCCCGTGAGGAGGCGGCTCGCCTCCACCACGACTACCTCGGTACGGAGCATCTCCTTCTCGGGATCGTGAGAGAGGGTGAGGGAGTGGCCGCGACGGTCCTCCGCGAGCTCGCCATCGACCTCGACTCGGTGCGCGAACACGTCGAGGAGTACGTCGCGCGCGGGAGCTACAGCGCCTCCATGAAGGAAACGCAGTGGACGCCGCGAGCGAAGACGGTTCTCGAGCTCGCGCGGGAGGAAGCGAGGGTCCTTCATCACCAGTACATCGGGACCGAACACCTCCTCCTGGCGCTCATACGTGAGGGCGAGGCCGTTGCGGCGAAGGTGCTTCGCGACCTCGATCTCGATCTGCGGACCGCAAGGGAGACCGTGATGCGTGTGTTGGGTGGCGGAGCGGGCGGGGAGGCAGTCTCCGAGCCGGCGGCAGAGACCTCCGAGAACGAGACGCCGACGCTTGACCAGTACGGTCGCGATCTGACGAAACTCGCGCGGGCCGGCACGCTCGATCCGGTCATCGGACGGCATCACGAGATCGAGCGCGTCCTGCAGGTCCTGTCGCGCAGGAAGAAGAACAACCCGGTCCTCATCGGTGAGCCCGGCGTCGGCAAGACGGCTGTCGTCGAGGGGCTGGCGCAACGCATCATCGCCAACGAAGTACCCGCGACGCTCAAGGACAAGCGGCTGATCATGCTCGACCTGTCCTCGACCGTCGCCGGGACGAAGTACCGCGGGCAGTTCGAGGAGCGTCTCAAGACGCTCATCGCCGAGATCCGCGAGTGCGACAACGTCATCATCTTCATCGACGAGCTCCACACGATCGTGGGGGCCGGCGGCGCCGAGGGCGCCATCGACGCGGCCAACATGCTCAAGCCCGCGCTGGCGCGCGGCGAGCTCCAGTGTATCGGCGCAACAACGCTCGACGAGTACCGGAAGCACATCGAGAAGGACGGAGCGCTCGAGCGGCGGTTCCAGCCGATCATCGTCGACGCGCCGACCGTTGAGGAGACCGTCGACATCCTTCGCGGGCTCCGCTGCCGGTACGAGGAGCACCATCGCGCCGAGATCACCGACGAGGCGATCTCTGCGGCGGCGAAACTCGCCGATCGGTACATCTCCGACCGATTCCTCCCGGACAAGGCAATCGATGTGATCGACGAGGCGGGTGCAAGGGCTCGTCTGGAGATCAATGCGATCCCGCTGGAGATCAAGGAACTCGAGCAGAAGCTCGAGGGCGTCTCGTGCGAGAAGCGGACCGCGAGCGAATCGCAGGAGTTCGAGCGCGCCGCGGAGCTGCGGGACACAGAGCGCGAGCTTCAGAACAAGCTCGAGAGTGCACGCAAGGACCTCGTCAGCTCGAAGCAGGAGCAGAAGGCAAGGGTCACCGAGGAGGACGTGGCTCAGGTGGTCGCCAGCATGACCGGGATCCCCGTTATGAAGCTCGCGCAGGAGGAGACCGCGAAACTGCTCCAGATGGAGGACGAGCTCCGCAAGCGCGTCGTCGGCCAGGAGGAGGCGCTCACGCAGGTCTCGAAGGCGATCCGTCGCAACCGCGCCGGGCTCCGCGACCCGCGTCGTCCGATCGGGTCATTCATCTTCCTCGGACCGACCGGCGTAGGCAAGACGGAGCTGGCGCGCGCTCTGGCGTCGTTCATGTTCGAGGACGAGAACGCGCTGGTACGGCTCGACATGTCCGAGTACATGGAGCGATTCGCGGTGTCCCGTCTCATGGGCGCGCCTCCGGGCTACGTTGGCTACGAGGAGGGCGGTCAGCTCACCGAACGGGTGAGGAGACGCCCGTACTCCGTGGTGCTCTTCGACGAGATCGAGAAGGCGCATCCGGACGTGTTCAATATCCTGCTCCAGGTGCTCGAGGACGGCCAGCTGACCGACAGCTTCGGTCGGGTCGTGGACTTCCGGAACACCGTCATCATCATGACGTCGAACGTCGGCGCGCGGGACATCGCGAAGCGCGGCGGTATCGGGTTCCAGCAGGACGAGGGGTCCGAGAGCGCGTACGTGCAGATGAAGGGCAAGGTGACCGAGGAGCTCCGGCGGGTGTTCAATCCCGAGTTTCTCAACCGCGTCGACGCGAGCGTCGTGTTCCACTCGCTCGGGGTCGACGAGATGCGCCTTATCATCGACATCCTGCTTGAGCAGGTCGAGGAGCGTCTCGAGGAAGCCAATATCCATCTCAAGATCAGCTCGGGCGCGAAGGATCTGCTCATCGAGCAGGGCTTTGATCCGGCGTTCGGAGCGCGGCCGGTCCGGCGCGCGATCCAGCGTCTGCTCGAGGATCCGCTCTCCGAGGAGATCCTCAAGGGGCGCTTCGAGAAGGGCGGGAGGATCAACATCGAGCGCAAGGGCGACGAACTTGCGTTCAAGGCAGCACGCAAACCCGCTGCTGCGGCCGCCTAGCGACCCCGGCAGCTCGGCAGTTCGAGCACAGTTGTCGGTCGTTCCCGGTGCGGATTCTCGAGGTCGAGTCCGTGGCGGGTTCGGCGTATCCGTGTATCCCGCCCACGGTTGAGGCAGAGAGGCATCGATGCGACACCGCAGTTGGGTCCTCATCCTCGCCGTCATCCTCCTGGGTATCATCCCCGCGACGTTCGTGACGCTCCGCGTCGCGACGAGACGGCCTGCCGTACGAAGCGAACTGCTCTCGCGATTCGTACCGGACATCGGTGGGACGATCGATGTCGGTGGACTCGAGTTCGGCGGAGCCTCCGTCAGGTTCACCGATGTGCGGATCGAGCTGCCCGACGGGAGTTGGGTCCACATTCCGTCGGGCAGCGCGAGCCTCAGCTACCGCGACTTCGCCACCAGTGGTTTCGAGCTCGGGCAGAGCCTGAGCACGCTCATCCTGACCGAGCCCCACGTGACACTTCAGGTGGACGGCCTGACGTCGCAGGACGTGTCTGCGGACGAGCGTGGCGGGCAGGATTCCGCTGTCTTCGACCTGCTTCTCGAAAGCCTCCCGGACTACCTGACCGTCAGCAGTGGCACCGTCTCGCTGCTCGACTGCCGTCGGGGTCGGTCGGTTGATCTGAGCGACATCGACATGCTCCTCGAGCGTGGTCCTGAGGGCGGCCTGGAGGGAGAGGTGGGGGCCACGCTCCTCGCCGACGGAACCAACGTCTCGGCTCGCATCGGTCTGGACGAGGAAGGCCTCTTGGTGGTCGGTCGAGTGACGGCGGCGGCACTCTCCCCGGAGGTCTATCTGCCCCTGCCGGATGACATCGCAACGTTGTCGGGCGGTGTGTCGGCGGAGTTCCGGATCGAGGGCACGGCCGATGCGGGAGTTGGAGTGCGGGTCGACCTCGAACTCATCGACGTCGCGTTCGAGATCGCCGGAGGCGACACCGTGGAGTCCGTGCTGGGCCCGGTCGTCTACGAGAACGACATTCTGACGTTCGGGACGCTCAGTGGACGGTGGGGGGACACCGTCCTGACCGTTGACGGGGGCGAGATCGATCTCGACGCCGGTCGTCTCGCGGCGGTCTCGCTCACGGCGAGTCCGCTGCCGGCCGGCGTGCTTCGGGAGATGGTTGGTCCCGATCTGCCCCAGCTCGAGGGCGAACTCCACGCGAGGGCCATGCTTTCCGGGAGACTCGCCTCGCCGTCGATCGACATCACCGTGGCGTCGCGCCGGCTGCGTGTCGCGGCGCTCGAGCTCTCCGACGTGGACGTTACGGGTCGATACGCGGACGGCGCGCTTGAGATCGCGCGCGCGGTCGCTGGCGTTCTCGGCGGCCGCCTCGACGTTCGGGGTGGGGTCACGCTGGAGACACCGGACGGGGCGGGGGGTGTCGAGCTGCGCGGATCGGCCGAGTCGATCGACCTCGCACGGCTGAGTGAGGTCGGATGGGCCGAGGCGCTCTCGGGGCGGGCGAGCCTGAGTGACATCCTGTTCACGGTTGGTGAGGACGGTCGGTTCGGCGAGCTTCTGGCGTCCTACGATGGAGTTCGCTACGGAGAGCTCTCGCTCGGGAGCGGCGCGGGCGGTCTTCTCGTGCGCGACGGCAGTGCGTACGTGACGCTGAGCTCACCGGACATGGGGTACGAGCTCTCGGGTGAGGTCGCGCTCGAGGACGAGGAGGCGCGACTCGACGGCGACATCCTGCTGTCGGGGCTCCAGGCCGACGCGCTGGCGCCGGGTCCGGCCGGGCGGTATCTGCCACTGAGGCTCGACGGGCCTATCCACGTCACGGGCGTGCTCCCCGAGGTCGACATCGACGGCATCGTGGGACTGACGGCAGCGGAGGCGGTGGCCACCGTCCGAGTGACCGGTCGAGTCCGGAGCGAACTTGCGGGAACCGAGCTGGCGCTTGCGCTCGAGTCGCACGACGCGCTCGCCCGGGGTGTCGAGCTGCCGTTCGCCGCGGAGCTCTCCGTCTCGCCGGGCGCGATCACGCTCGCTCGTTTCGAGGCGGCCGGGTTCGCGGAGGCCGGCGGCACACTGACCCTTGGTGAGAACCCGTCGCTGCGCGCGAGCGCGGTCCTGTCGGAGGCGCCTGCCATGACTGCCTACCGTCTCGCGACCGGTTCGCCTGCTCCGGAGACACTCGCCGGGCTTGTCTTCATGTCCGGATCCGTCCGTGGTCCGCTCTACGATCTCGAGGGTTCCTGCCAGCTGCAGGTGGCACGCGCGGGTATCGGGGAGGTCAGCGGGCTCGATGCGGTCCTCGTTGCGGCTCTGTCCGACGACAGCGTCGATATGCGTGAGGCCGTCGTGGAACACGAAGGGGAGGTCATCCTTCGCGCGGATGGAGGGCTTGAACTGGGCGGAGCGATGACACTGGCGTTCCGCGGCGACGGTATACCCGGACCGCTCATCGGTGGGGGTGCCGGCACGGTGTTCTCGATGGCGATGGGGGTCAGCGGGACCGTGGAGAGTCCGACCTTCGACTGCCGCCTGGAGTCGGACGACGGCGTTTTTCTCGGTGTCCCGTTCGACCGTTTCCTCGCGCGTGCGACCGGCGCCGGCGGCGACCTCTCGCTCGAGCAACTGACGCTCGAACGCGGGGGCTCGTATCGCGCCAGGGTGTCGGGTCGCGCGCCGCTGAAGGCGTTGACCGCTCCCGAGGGGTCGGCTGAGGGCGAACTGACACTCGAGATCGACGGCGATCCGCTCGCGCTGCTGGCCGAGGTCTCGGGCGTGATGGAGGAGGCCACGGGCGAGGGACGCATGGTGCTTCACTTCGTCGGCGATCGCGAGGCGGTCGTGCTCGCGAGGGGCGACCTCGATGCTCAGGCGAGTTCCGTTCGGGCTCCCGGGATCTTCGACGAGCTCACGGACGTTACGGTGAGCGCCTCCATCGTCGATGGAGAGCTCATCGACGGTCTGGTCACGGCGGCCGTGGACGGACGGATGATCGAGGTGGACTCCCGGCGGAGCGTTCTCGTCGACGGCCGGTTGCTGGAACCTCTCGTCGTTGGAGGCGTCGATCTGGGCGTCCTCGCGCTGACGACCGATCCGCGCGGGGTCGAGATGAATGTCCCCGGGCTCATGGAGCAGGGTGATGTCGGCCGGACGGCGGTGCGTGGGAGAGGTGACGTCAGCGCGTTCCTCGTGGCCGGACCGGCGGATCATCCGCTGCTTTGGGGCAACGCGATGCTCTCCGATATGGCGTTCACGTACCCGTTCTCCTCGTCATCGGGTTCTCCCCTGAGCGGGAGCTTCTTCTCGCGCGCCGAGTGGGCTCTGACCCTCACGGCAGGCAGGAATCTGTGGTACAGGCGCCCCGATGCCAACCTCAAGATCGACCGGGGAACCGGCCTCGACTTCTTCGGGGTTCCGGAGGATCACACGTTCTGTGTCGCGGGCCGCGCGAGCTCCTCGCGAGGTGTCGTGACCTATCTCAACGCCGACTTCGATGTCAGGGTAGCCTTCATCGACTTCCCCTCGTTCTGTGAACCTCCGAGGTTCTACCTCGAGGGAACCACGCGCACGAGCGATGGGACCGAGATCACGCTCTCGGTCGTCGCAGAGGAGCAGGCGGGGGCGGCGCTCGCCGGGACCGGGACACCGTGGGACGAGTCGACCGTTCTGCTGCGATCGGATTCCCCGGAGGACGTGACGGGGGAGGACGTCCTGGAGCGTCTGACGTTCGGCTCGAACCGCGAGTCGCTCGAGGAGGACGACATCGCGACGCTCGAGCGGCGACGGGCGATCGAGGTCGTGGCATCGCAGGTCGGTGTCATGGTGGTCAGGCCGCTGCTCTCGCCTGTGGAGGGTCGAATGAAGCGGTCACTCGGTCTGGACCTGGTCCGCATCGATGTCGACTTCGTCGAGCACTTCCTCTACCAGGTCGACCAGTGGCGTGCGCAGGAGGGCGGGGAGCGCTATCAGCCGTTCCTCTCGGACTCACGCCTGACGATGGGCAAGTACATCGCGCATGACTGGCTGCTGTCGTACGCGGCCAGCGCCGAGGCCTACGAGGAATCCGTCGGACGCCAGAGCGTCGGTGCCCAGCACGAGTTTGGCATTGAATACGAGGTCTCCCGCAACACGTCTCTCTCTCTGAAGGCCGTCTACGACCCCGAGTTCGAGGGGTGGGACCGGCGCATCTCTATCGAGAATCGCTTCTGGTTCTAGCCTCAGGAAATGGCGTCCTCAAACGGTCCTAACTGCTTGGCTCTCAAGGAGTTTGGGCAGTTAAGTTTTGGTTTACATCCCGGGCACCGTGTGCTAGGATGCCCGGGTCGGTATACCCTATGGAGGTGCATCGGTGCGATTGAGTTACATCACGTGTCTGACCGTGCTCTCCGCCCTCCTGTTGTGGGGGGCGGTCGCACAGGGCCAGACGCCGGCCGCCGTCGGCGGTCAGCCGCAGGTCTCGGAGATCGTCGTCGAAGGCAACGCGCACGTCAGCCAGGACCGGATACTCCTTGGATTCGGCCTCCGTCTTGGAGACGATCTGACATCCGAGGGCATTCGAGAGGGCATCCGTCGCCTGTATGCGATGGGGCACTTCTCTGATGTTCAGGTCTTCGCAGAGCCCGTGGACGATGGAACGCTGCGGCTCGTGGTCGTGGTCGAGGAGCGCTCGCGCGTCTCGTCGGTTGCCATCAGGGGCAACGAGAGTATCAACGAGGACGATATTGATGCTGTGCTCAGGATAGAGCGCGGCGTGCCGTATGACGAGAGCCGTTTAGAGGATTCGAAGACGGCGATCCTCACGCTCTACGAGGGCAAGGGCTTCCCGTCGGCATCGGTCGACGCGCGTGCCGACGAGCGGTCGGGCAACAGCGTCGACGTCGTCTTTGACATCGATGAGGGGACTCGCGTCGTGGTCCGGGGCATCCGGTTCACGGGGCTGGGAGATTTCCCCGAGAAGGAGCTTCTCGATGTCATGGAGACGAAGGAGGATCGCTGGTGGCGGACGGACGCCTTCTACGATCGGGAGACGCTCGAACTGGATCTCATCCGGGTCGTGGAGCGTTTCCGCCGAGAAGGCTACATCGACGCGACCGCGCTCGGCTACGACACGCTGTACGAGGACGAGGGCGAGCGGGTCACCATCACGATCAACCTCGATGCCGGGGAACTCTATGATGTCACCGGGATCGAGTGGGTCGGCGCGTCGGAGTTCGCCGTCGACGCGCTCCACGACCTGACGACGGTCACCCCGGGTGACGTCTACTCGCCGGAGGAGGCCGAGCGGACGATTCGCGACGCCTACGGGTGGTACGGCGAGCGGGGGTACATCCACGCGCGTATCTTCAAGCAGGAGATCGTGGCGTCCGGTCGGGAGCTGGCGCTCGTCTTCAACGTCGATGAGGGTGAGCCGGCGCGCGTCGGCCGGATTCACATCGCCGGGAACACGCGGACGAAGGAGAAGATCATCCGCCGCGAGCTGACGATCCAGCCCGGAGATCTCTACCGGACGTCCGAGGTGATCTCGAGCCAGCGCAAGGTTGCGAACCTCGGCTTCTTCCACGGGCCGATGGTCGAGTTTCAGGACAGCTCGAGTCCCGATGACATCGACCTCGTGTTCACGGTCGAGGAACGGCAGACGGGACGCGCCGGAGTCGGTGTGTCGCACACAAGCGAGAAGGGCATCACCGGGTTCCTCGAGCTCTCCGAAGGGAACCTTTTCGGAAACGGGCAGTATCTCGATCTCAAGTGGGAGTTCGGCAAGAAGAACACCGAGCTCGTGCTGGGGTTCACGGAACCCTGGTTCATGAACCGCAGACTCTCGGTCGGTTTCGACCTCTACGACACCAACGACAAGCGGACCTACAGCCTGCTCGCGGACGAGTTCTACCAGGAGGCCTTCTCGGACTCGACCCAGGCGGACATCTGGACCGTCGACGACGACCAGTCGCGCTATTACGTCGTCGAGCGCGAGCGGCGGGGCGGCGATGTGCGGGTCGGCTGGCCGTTCTTCGGTTCCCGGTCGACGATGCTGTACAACAAGTACACGCTCGAGCAGGTCAAGCTCTACGAGTACGGAGAGCTCGTCACGGCCGTGTACGAGGGTGGGGACCCGGAAGACCCTGAGGATCCGGGAGAGATCGTGGACTATGATACCGAGACGTTCGCCCGGACCGACGACGAGTGGGAGTGGCGAAGCGGTCTGACGACCACGTTGATGCGCCGGACGACCGACCGGCGGTTCCACCCGAGGCTCGGCAGCTATACGCGTCTGACGGCGGACCTGTTCGGCAGCGTCTTCGGCGGGGACGTGGAGTATCAGCGCTACATCCTGGAGTCGAGAACGTTCTTCCCGGCCCTCTTCGGTTCGACGCTGATGCTGCGTGGACGGGCTGGGTTGGTGACCGGGTACGGCGATCCGTCGACGGTGCCCAACGACACGCGGTTCGAACTCGGCGGCGTCGGGCTCAACGGACTCAGGGGGTACGACAACCGCTCGATCCTTCCGGAGGGGAGCGATCTCTACGGGGGCCGGACGATGCTCATCGGGTCGGCCGAGCTCAAGTTCCCGATCATGGAGGGGAGCGACACGATTCCCGTCTACGTGCTCGGGTTCGTCGACGCCGGCAACACCTGGGAGAGCCGAAAGGACACCCATCCGTCCGATCTCTACTGGGGCGCGGGCGTGGGCGTGCGGGTCGAGGTTCCGGTGCTCGGCAACATGGGCATCGACATGGGGTACGGATTCGACGAGGAACTCGGCGGCGAGTGGCAGGTCCACTACCGCTTCGGCATGGAATACTAGGACGCGGGAGGCCTCGGGCCTCGGGAGGTTGCCGTGAGCAGACGGACGACGATGCTGATGGGAGCGACGCTGGCGGTGATGCTGCTGGCGAGCGCGTGCCCCGCGGCGGACATCGGGTTCATCCACTCGGAGCGCATCCGCGTCGAGTACAACGGCGCGCGCGATATCGACAATCAGCTTCAGGCGAGCGTCAACGACTGGCGGGCGCAGGCGAGGGACCTGGAGACGGAGATCCAGTCGTTGCTCGGGGAGCTCGAAAGCCAGCGGCTGCTGCTGTCTCAGGACGCCGTGCGTGAGAAGGAGCAGGTCGTCCAGCAGAAGCAATTGGAGTACGAGTCATTCCTCAATGACGTCTGGGGCGTCGGTGGTCTCGCCGCAAGACGAGAGGCGGAGCTCTGGCAGCCGGTCATCGAACGCATCAACGCGATCCTCACGGAGATCGGTGAGGCCGGCGAGTATGACATGATCTTCGACGCGGCCGGCGGCACCATCGTGTACGCCGCGCCGGGCGCCGATCTGACGGACCAGGTTCTCGAGCGGTTGAACGGCACGACCGAATAGACTCGCGGCGGAGCTGAGGTTCGGAGGATCGGGTATGGGGCGCAGGGTTTCTGTCACGACATCTGAGCTCGCCGAGGCGATCGGCGCAAGGGTCGTCGGAGACGGGTCGATCGCGATCACCGGCGTGGCGCCGATCGACGGCGCCGGTCCCGGCGATGTGACGTTCCTCGCCAATCCGCGCTACGAGAAGTTCCTCAGCTCATCGCACGCATCAGCCATCGTCGTTTCTGCTGAGTACGAGGGTTCACCGCTCATGGAGGGGAAGACCGCGCTCCTTGCGGACGACGCCTATGTCGCATTCGCGGGAGTGCTCTCTCTCTTCGATGACGGCCCGGAGACCGTCGCCGCGGGCGTCGACCCCGGGGCCTGCGTAGCGGATACGGCCGAACTCGGTGAGGGTGTCGCCGTCGGTCCGTGCGCCGTGATCATGGGAGGCGCCGTGATCGGTGCGCGCACGACGGTCCACGCTGGCGCCTACGTCGGTGCCGACTGCGTTGTTGGGGAGGACTGTGTGATCTTCCCGAACGCGACCATCAAGCGGAACGTCACGCTCGGTGACCGCGTGTTCGTTCACTCGGGTACCGTGATCGGAAGCGACGGGTTCGGCTTCGCATGGGACGGCGAGCGGCACCGCAAGGTGCCGCAGGTCGGGACGGTCGTCGTCGGAGACGACGTCGAGATCGGCGCCGGCGCGTGCATCGACCGCGCAACCATCGGAGCAACGCAGATCGGGCGCGGGACGAAGATCGACAACCTCGTCCAGATCGCTCACAACGTCGTCATCGGCGAGAGCTCGATCGTGGTCGCGCAGGTCGGGATCTCCGGGAGCACACGAGTGGGCAGCGGGGTCGTTCTTGCGGGACAGGCCGGCATCGCAGGCCATCTCGAGATCGGCGATCGTGCCGTGGTCGCGGCACAGGCGGGCGTGATGAACGACGTCCCGGCCGGGGAGCGCGTGTCGGGGTACCCCGCACGCAGGCACTCCCTCGCGAAGCGGCTGCAGGCCGGGATCGGGAATCTGCCGGCCCTCTTCAAGCGGATCAAGGAGATCGAACGTCGGCTGGACGATCTCGAGAAGGAGGACTGATGGCGAGGGCTCTTCAGCGGACGATTCAGGGTGAGTGCTCGTACACCGGGATCGGGATCCACACCGGTCAGGAGACCACGGTCACGTTCAAGCCAGCGCCGTCGAACGCGGGTGTCGTCTTCGTGCGCGTCGATCTGCCCGGCTCGCCGTCGGTCGAGGCATCGATCAGAAACGCGGTGACGTCGGACGATGCTACGCGCCGCACGATGCTCTCCAAGCGCGGCGTCAACATCTCAACAGTGGAGCACGTCCTTGCGGCGCTCTCCGGGCTCGGGGTCGACAACGTCATCGTCGAGCTCGACCGGGACGAGCCGGCCGAGCCGACAGACGGGAGCTGCAAGCCGTTTGTCGACATCCTGACCGAGGCCGGGATCGTTGAGCAGGACGCGCCGCTTCAGTATCTCGAGATTCTCGAGCCGGTCACCGTCCAGGACGGGGACGTCTACGTCACGGTTTCGCCCGACGACGAGTTCCGGATCAGCTTCACGATCGACTACGACAATCCCACCATAGGGACCCAGTTCACGAGCTTCAAGATCACCGAGGAGACGTTCCGCAACGAGATCGCGCCCGCGCGGACGTACGCGCTGAAGCGTGACATCGACGGCCTCAAGAAGATGGGGTTGATCAAGGGCGGGAGTCTGGAGAACTCGGTGGTCGTGGACGACGACGGGATCCTCAACAAGGGCGATCTCAGGTTCCCCGACGAGTTCGTTCGACACAAGGTGCTCGACATGATGGGTGACCTCGCGCTCCTGGGGATGCCGATCAAGGGGCACGTCTACTCATCGAAGTCGGGACACGCGTCCAACGTTCGGTTCGTACGGGCGCTCGTGGACGGGATCAAGCAGGGCAAGATCCGGTACCGGGAGACGACGAGCTGGGACATCAACGACATCGAGAAGGTGCTTCCGCACCGCTACCCGTTCCTCTTCGTGGACAAGATACTCGAACTCGATGAGCGTCGGGTCGTCGGAGTCAAGAACTTCTCGATGAACGAGTGGTTCTTCGTTGGCCATTTTCCGGGGCATCCCATCGTGCCGGCGGTGGTGCTGGTCGAGGCCATGGCGCAGGTCGGTGGCTTCCTGCTCCTGTCACGGGTCGACCGGCCCGAAGAGAAGCTCGCGTACTTCGGGGCCATTGAGAATGCCAAGTTCAGGAAGCCCGTCTTTCCCGGCGACACCGTGCGGTTCGAACTCGAGCTGCTTCGGCTTCGTGGAGGGACGTGCAAGATGCGGGGCACGGCCTACGTCCGAGGCTCGGTCGTCGCCGAGGGAGAGTTCTGGTCACAGGTCGTGGATCGATAGGCGGAGAGACAGATGACCCAGATAGACGCGAGAGCAGTGGTGCACGAGAGCGCGAAGCTGGGCGACGGCGTCGTCGTTGAGCCTTTCGCCATCATCGGTCGGAACGTGACGATCGGGAACAACACGGCCATCAGGTCGATGGCCCTCGTTGATCGTGATACGACGATCGGTGAGGACTGCGAGATCAGTCACGGCGCCGCGGTCGGCGGAGACCCTCAAGACCTCAAGTACGAGGGCGAACAGACGTTCCTGCGTGTCGGAGACCGGACGGTCGTCCGGGAGTTCGCGACCATCAACCGGGGAACCGGCGAGGGTGGGACGACCGTTGTCGGGAGCGACTGTCTGATCTGCGCGTACGCGCACATCGCGCACGACTGCGTTGTCGGCGACAACGTCGTCATTGTCAACGCGGTCAATGTCGCCGGTCATGTCGAGATCGAGGACTACGCATTCATCGGCGGTATGACCGCCGTCCAGCAGTTCGTGAGGATCGGCGCACACTGCTACGTGGGTGGCGCCTGCCGCGTGACGAAGGACGTTCCGCCGTACTTCAAGATCGGCGGGATCCCGACACGTCCCATCGAAGTCAACATGATCGGGCTGATGCGCCGCGGGTTCGCCGAGGAGGCCCTGACGGCGCTCAGGCAGAGCTACCGTCTGCTCTACCTCTCTGATCTCAATACGACTCAAGCGGTCGTCCGGATCCGCGATGAGGTCCCCGAGACCGAGGAGGTCAGGCGCCTGATCGCTTTCATCGAGAGCTCGTCACGAGGGATCATCAAGTAGCCGTCGGTTGTGTCGTGGCCGTCGAACGCAGTGCGACGCTCCGTGCGGAGTGCGAGACGCCGCGCCCTCGTTCGGGGGCGCGGCGATGCACCAAGGGGGATGCGGAATGTTCAGAGTCGGTGTGATCGGGACGGGGCATCTCGGGCGCTTCCACACGCGCGTCTACTCGGAGCTGCCGAACTGTGAACTCGTCGGTGTCTTCGACACGGACTCCGACCGGGCGTCGGCGGTGGCCGGCGAGTACGGCACGCGTGCGGTCCCGGGCATGAACGAGCTCATCGGGCAGGTCGACGCCGTGAGCATCGCGGTTCCGACGACGGCTCACTGCGAGGTTGGCATGGCGTGCCTTGACGCGGGTGTCCATGTCCTCATCGAGAAGCCCATCGCTTCCACTGTCGAGCAGGCGCGCGCGCTCGTTGCGAAGGCACGCGAGAAGAATCTCCGCATGCAGGTCGGCCACATCGAGCGATTCAACCAGGCGACACGGGCGGCGCTCACGGTGCTCAGGGACCCGAAGTTCGTGGAGGCGCACCGACTCGGCGTGTTTGTCCCTCGCGGCACGGATGTCGCCGTCGTGCTCGATCTGATGATCCACGACATCGACCTGATCCTGTCGGCCGTGCGATCGCCGGTGGTCAGGATCGAGGCGGTCGGTGTCGCGGTGCTCTCCCCGAACATCGACATTGCCAACGCGAGGCTGACGTTCGAGGACGGATGCGTCGCGAACGTCACGGCGAGCCGGGTGTCGCGCGACCGGGTCCGGAAGATTCGCTTCTTCCAGGCCGACGCGTACGTCAGCGTGGACACCATGGCACCGGCCGTCGAGGTCATCCGCCGCAAGGACGTCCCACACGAGCTGCTTCTGAAGATCGCGAGCGGCGAGGTCGAGGGTGGCCTCGAGAACATCGTCGAGATGGAGCGCCCCACGATGGACGGGGCGGACGCGCTCGAACTTGAGCTTGCAGCCTTCGTCTCCGCCGTCGAAGAGGGAAGCCGTCCCGTCGTTGACGGTGAGGACGGACTGAAGGCGCTCGAGGTCGCGCTCGAGATCATGCGGCAGATCGGTCTTCAGAACGCGGCGTAGCTACCCCCGGAACATGGCCGGGTTCGCAGTGTCCGGTCTCCCGACTTCCGGATCGGATCATGAGAAATCCTGCTTCCTCCGTACTGATCGTCGCCGGTGAGGCGTCCGGCGACCTGCACGCATCGAAGCTCGTCTCCGAACTCGCCCGGCTCTGCGGCGGCGTTCGCGTCTTCGGGGTCGGTGGCGACCGGATGCGCCAAGCAGGTGTCGAGCTTCTGTATCACTGCGACGAGTTCGCAGTGACCGGCCTGACCGAGGTGATCGTACACATCCCGCGCCTCCGACGCGCGATGGGCCGTCTTGTGCGTGAGGCGAAGCGGCGGCGGGCCGGACTGGCCATCCTCGTCGACTATCCCGGCTTCAATCTCCTCCTCGCGCGCCGTCTCAAGGCCGCCGGGATCCCCGTCTTCTACTACATCAGCCCGCAGGTCTGGGCATGGGGCGAACGTCGAATCCGCGCTATTGCGCGGGACGTCGACCGCATGGCCGTGATCCTGCCGTTCGAAGTGCCTTTCTATCGGGAGAGAGGCGTGGCCGTCGAATTCGTCGGGCACCCGCTTCTCGAGGAGCCGGAGCTCGCCTCGCCCGGAACGCCGAAGACGCTCTCCTGCGGCGCTCCGACGATCGGCATCCTCCCCGGGAGCCGGCCGAACGAGCTCAGGCGCCATCTCCCTTCCATGCTCGGCGCGGCCGGGATCCTCCATGATAGGCTCCCGGAAGCACGGTTCCGACTCGGTCTGGCGGGTGAGACCGGGCTTCGCGAGCTTGTTCCGCCGGAGGCCGGGGAGTTCATCGAGATCGCGGAACCGGGCTCCGCGTACGAGATCATGCGCGAATCGACCGCGCTCATCGTCTCCTCGGGAACCGCGACGCTCGAGGCCGCGTGCTTCGGTACGCCGATGGTCATCGTCTACCGCATGGAGGCGTTGTCCTTTGCCATCGGCAGGCGGCTCGTCCGGATCCCCGATATCGGGCTTGTGAACGTCGTCGCCCGGCAGCGTCTGGTCCCCGAACTCGTTCAGGGTGAAGCCACGGCGACGAGGATCGCTGCGGAGGTCGTCGGGCTGCTCGATGACGGGGCGGCGTACGCGGAGCTCTCGAAGAGGCTCGTCGCGACCTGGGAGACGCTGGGGGAGCCCGGCGCGAGCTCGAGAGCGGCGAGGCTCGCCGCGGATATGCTCGGGGAGGGCGAGTCGTGACAGCCCATCGCAGGAAGAGCGCGGCCCGACCGAACGAGCAGCTGAGCATCGGAGAGCGCTGGAAGCTTGGATGGATCACGGCGATCGGGCCCGTCGTCATCAGACTGCTCGGAGCGACGTGGCGGGTGAGCATGCCCCGCGCCGCGGTCGTTGACGATGTCCACGCTCAGGGCCGGCGTTTCATCTACGCGTTCTGGCACTGTCACATCCTCCCGCTCGGCTTCACCCACCGCGGCAGCGGGGTCGCCGTGCTCTCCTCATGGCATCGAGACGGAGAGATCAGCACCAGGCTGATGGAGGCCCTCGGGTTCGTTGTCGAGCGAGGTTCGACCTCGCGCGGCTCGGTCCGCGGACTCATCAGGATGATCAGGCAGCTTCGAGAGGGACGTGATCTGGCCGTGACGCCGGACGGCCCGAAGGGCCCGGCGCGCGTGGCACAGACCGGCGCGCTGTTCCTCGCGCTCAAGGCGACGAGTCCGATCGTCCCGTTGGGCGTTGGGGTGAGCGCGTGCCGTCGGCTCTCCAACTGGGACCGTTTCGTGATCCCGTACCCGTTCGCGCGTGTCGTCATTCTCCACGGCGTCCCCTACGAGGTCGATGCGGGCACTGACCTCAAGGAGGCCGCGTCGGATCTGACGCGACGGATCGAGCGGCTCTGTGAACAGGCGCAGGCGGTCGCCGACGGGCGGCCGTATCAGGCGGTCGGCCGCGACCCTGGCGCGGGGGAGGGGGCGCCGTCATGACCGGTCGCGTGTGGACGCCCTTCGCCTACAGGATCTACCGTGTCTCGACCTGGATTATCTGGGTCATCGCCTGGCCGTGGCTCGTGTGGATGCGTTCGAGGAGCCGGGAGTGGTTCGAGAGACTGTCCGGCTCGGCTGTTCCAGGAGGCGTGTGGGTGCACGCTGCCTCCGTCGGGGAGGTGGGCGCTGCGCTGCCGCTCGTCCACGAACTCCTGACACGAGGATGCGCGGTCCGGGTGACAGTGGTCACGCCGGCCGGCGTCGAGGTCGCGCGGCGCTCGCTTCCGGAGAGCGTGCCGGTCCGATTCGCACCACTCGACTTCGTCCCGGCCGTCCGCCGGGCGCTTCGGGGCGGGCGTCCGGACCTCGTCATCCTCGTCGAGACCGAGCTCTGGCCAAACCTCCTTCATGAGGCGCGCGCGAACGGTGTGCCGGTCGCGATGGCGAACGCCAGGCTGTCCGAGCGCAGTCTCTCGCGCTATCGTTCGAAGGCATCCCCCCTTCTCGGTGTCGCCCAGCTGGTCGGCGCCGCCGTCTGTCAGTCCGAGGACGATGTGCGGAGGTTCGTCCGCCTCGGGTTCGACCGCTCGCGCGTCCGTTCGTTCGGAAGCACGAAGTTCGACACGCTCGCCGAGCCGCTGTCCACCGGCGAACGCGAGGCGCTCCGGGCGACCTATGGCTTCGACGGTGGAACCCCGGTGCTCGTCTTCGGGAGTGTGCGGCCGCGAGAGGAGGACGACGTCGTCCGGGCTGTGGGCGTCTGTCTCTCAGCGGTCCACGGTCTCCGTGTCGTGATCGCGCCGCGCCACCTGGAGCGGGTCGGTCCGCTCGAGTCGGCGCTCCGATCCGCCGGTATCGCGACGGCGAGAAGAACTGAGCTTCGGGCCGACGGCCGGACGGATGCCCGTGCGGTCGTGCTCGACACGACCGGCGAACTCGGGCGCGCCTACGCGATCGCGACGGCGGCGTTCGTCGGCGGAACGCTTGCGAACTACGGAGGACACAACCCGCTCGAACCGGCGGCGCAGGGGGTCCCCGTCGTGCTGGGACCCCACACCGATGCCTGCCGGGAGAGTGCGGGGCTTCTTCTGCGGGCCGGAGCCGCGGTAACGGTGTCGGGAGGCGACGAGCTCGCGGTGGAGCTCGTGCGCATCGCGCGAGACGGAAGCGCGGCTCGCTCCATGTCGAAGGCGGCCCTCCGAGTTATGGACGAGGGGCGTGGGGCGACGGCGCGGGCCCTCGGCTGGCTGGACGAGATCGGATTGCTCGGGTCCTGTGGTGAGGCGAGAGGAGCGGGTTCGTGACGTCAAGAAGGACAGGCTCCGGGCGCGACCGCCGCGGCGCTTCGTCGTGGTGGCGCGACGTCGCGTATCGCCGTGCGGAGGTCCACCCGCCCGGTCTCTTCCTCGTCTGGCTTCTCGTCCTCTGCTCGATCGTCTACGGGATCGTCGCGTTCGCCGTGATGCGGCTCCGCGCGCGTCGGGCCGTGCGTGCCGACGTCCCCGTCATCTCGGTCGGCAACCTGGTCATCGGTGGGACGGGCAAGACCCCGCTGGTCGTGTACCTCGCGCGCCGGCTCGTGAGCGACGGTCACCGGGTCGTGGTCGTCAGCCGGGGATACGGCCGCGTGGGGCGCAGGCCGCTGATCGTCTCGCGTGGCGAGCGAGCTCTCGTCGGCTGGCGCGATTCCGGTGATGAGCCGGCGCTTATCGCGATGCTCGCGCGTGGGGCCGGTGTGGTCGTCGCCGCGCGGCGCGCCGACGGTGTCCGCACCGCGGTGGCGAAGCTCGGAGCGGATGTTATACTCCTTGATGATGGCATGCAGCATGTGCAGCTCGGTCGCGACCTCGACATCGTGGCCGTCGACGCCCGGACCCCGTTCGGGAACGGACATCTGCTTCCCGCCGGACCGCTCCGCGAACATCCGCTCGGGATCGCCCGCGCGGGTCTCGTTGTGGCAACGCGGTGTGATCGGGCCGGTGCGAGCGATGTGCGTCGGACCATCGGCGCGCTTGTCCCGGGGCTTCCCGTGGTCGAGACCCGGATGCGGCTTGCCGAACTCTGGGACGTCTCGACAGGGAACGCCGTGCGGACATCCGATGTTCGGGGAGCGGCGGCATTCGCGGTGGCGGGCATCGCCGACCCGGACGACTTCCGTGAGACGCTGGTCGCTCTCGGTTTCGAGGTTCTCGCGCTGCACGCGTTCGCCGACCACCATGAGTTCACGGACGAGGAGATCGCCGCGCTCGACACCGAACTGGACGGCCTGGGCGCGGACATCGTCCTGGCGACCGAGAAGGACGCTGTTCGTCTCCGCGGCTGGAGACCGCGCGTTCCGCTCGTCGCCGTCGGGATCGACATCGAGGTGACGCGGGGCGAGTCCCTGCTGCGCGATGCGCTCGCGAGCGCGACCGCGCGAGGAGAGCGACATGAAGCTTGAAGCGTATGCGGCGATGCCGGTCGAGGAGCTGACGCGGCGTGTCCGGGAACTCAAGGCCGAGAAGCGAGCGGTCATCCTGGGGCACAACTACCAGGTTCCTGATGTGCAGGTCGTGTCCGATTACCTCGGCGACTCGCTCCAACTGGCGCAGCTGGCGACCAGGACCGATGCCGAACTCATCGTGCTGTGCGGTGTGCGGTTCATGGCGGAGAGCGCGAAGATCCTGAACCCGGCCAGACGCGTGATCATCCCCTCGCTCGACGCGGGGTGTCCGATGGCTGACATGGCGACCGCCGAGGAGGTGGTGGCTCTCAAGCAGCAGCACCCGGGCGTCCCGGTGGTGACCTATGTGAACACGTCGGCCGAGGTGAAGGCGGTCAGCGACGTCTGCTGCACGTCGTCCAACGCCGTCCGGATCGTCGAAGCCGTCGAGGGCGACACGGTCATCTTCGTGCCTGACAGGAACCTCGGTTCGTATGTGGCGTCGAAGACGGGCAAGGACATCATTCTGTGGGAGGGCCACTGCTACGTCCACAACATGTTCGTTCCCGAGGACGTCGAACTGGCTCGAGGAGAGCATCCCGGTGTTCCGGTCGTCGTCCATCCCGAATCGCCGCCGGACGTCGTCGCCCGCGCGGAGTTCGTTGCCTCGACCGGTGGCATGATGAAGCTTGCGCGGGAGCACGACGAGCTGATCGTCGGGACGGAGATAGGTCTCGTCGAGAGGATGAACCGCGAGTTTCCCGAGAAGCACTTCTACCCGTTGTCGGCGTTTGCCGTCTGCCGCAACATGAAGATGACCGACCTTCCCCGGCTCGCATGGGCGCTCGAGCACGAGGAGTACGAGGTGACCGTGCCCGAGAACGTGAGGGTCGGCGCCGAACGGGCCCTGGCCCGGATGCTCGAGCTCTCCTGAGCCGGGCCTGAGGGAGGCATGACGTGGAGAGGTCCGACTTCATCGTGGTCGGAACCGGCATCGCCGGACTGACGTTCGCGCTGAACGCGGCCGAGCACGGCCGGGTGCTCGTGGTGACGAAGAAGGACGACGCCGAGACCGCAACGAACCTCGCACAGGGCGGCATCGCGGCCGTCGTGGCGCGCGAGGACTCGTTCGACCAGCACATCGAGGACACGATGGCCGGAGGCGTCGGCCTGTGCAACCGCGAGGCCGTGGAGATCGCGGTCCGGGGCGGCCCGGAGGCCGTTCGCCGGCTCACCGAGTGGGGCACGCACTTCTCGACCGAGGCCGACGGCACCGCGCTCGCGCTGGGGCAGGAGGGTGGACACTCGGAGCGCCGCATCGTCCACGCGGCCGACATGACCGGCCGCGAGATCGAATCGTCGCTCCTCAACGCGGTGGCAAGACACCAGAACATCAGCGTTCTCGAGGACCACATCGCGCTCGATCTCATCACCACGGGCAAAGGTGCGCAACGCTCCTGCGTGGGCGTCCACGTGCTCGACGTGCGCAGCTGCGAGATCATGACGCTGATGTCCTCGGTGACGGTGCTCGCGACCGGCGGCTGCGGCAGGGTCTATCTCTACACGACGAATCCTGATATCGCGACGGGGGACGGCATCGCGATGGCCTTCCGCGCGGGCGTCGCGGTCCGGAACATGGAGTTCGTCCAGTTCCACCCGACGTGTCTCTATCACCCGCACGTCAGGTCGTTCCTGATCTCGGAGGCCGTGCGCGGCGAGGGTGCGATCCTCGTGAACCTCTCGGGCGAGCGGATCATGGAGGGCGTCGACCCGCGCAAGGAGCTGGCGCCCCGCGACATCGTCGCGCGCGCCATCGACCGGACGATGAAACAGACCGGCGACAAGCACGTCTACCTCGACATCACGCACGAGTCACCCGACCGTGTGACGAAGCGGTTCCCGGGCATCGCGAGACGTCTTGCCGATCTCGGTATCGACATGACGAAGGACCCCATCCCGGTTGTTCCCGCTGCGCACTACCTCTGCGGCGGGATCGAGGTCGACATGGAGTGCCGAACCAGTCTCCCGGGTCTGTACGCGTGCGGCGAGACCGCTCACACCGGGATGCACGGCGCCAACCGGCTCGCGAGCAACTCGCTTCTCGAGGCTGTTGTCTTCAGCGAACGCGCTGCCACGGCGGCCATCGCCGAGCTGTCCGACCGGCGCGCGGCGCGCGATGCCGCAGGTGACATGGGCTGGAGCGGGAGCGGCGTCGGTCCGATCCCCGACGGTGTGCTCATCGACTACAACTGGGACATCGTCCGACGGCTGATGTGGGACTACGTCGGCATCGTCAGAACCCAGCGGCGGCTCGAGCTTGCGGTCGAGCGCATGGCCGCCATCCGGCGCGAGGTCATGGACCACTACGCGCACTACCCGATCAACGCAGACCTCGTCGAACTGAGGAATATCTCGCTGGTCGGCGAGCTCGTCATCCGCTGCGCGCTGTCGCGGCGCGAGTCGCGAGGACTTCACTCCATGGAAGACTACCCGGAACGCGACGACGAGAACTGCCTTCGCGACACCGTGATCCCGGGCGGGTCCGGGCTCTAGCACGGGAGCGATCACCATGAGACGACGAATCACGTGGGCGGCGACAGCGTTCCTGCTGGTCGCGTCGTGCCTTGCGGCATGCGCCCGAGGAGGTGAGGAAGCGATGAAGACCGGTGAGGATGAGGTCAGGGAGCCCGTCGTGGCCGGGACCTTCTACCCGGGGAGCGAGTCGGAGCTTGCCGCCGAGGTCGATGGGTATCTGGACGCGGCCCAGCCGACGGAACTCCCGGGCGAGGTTGCCGGTGTGATCGCGCCGCACGCGGGGTACGTGTACTCGGGCGGGGTCGCCGCAGAGGCGTACGCGCATCTCAGAGGGCTCTCGTTCGATACGGTCGTCGTTGTGGCGCCGTCACACCGCGTCGCGTTCCGTGGCGCCTCGGTCTACGGTGGTGATGCGTACGAGACGCCGCTGGGACGTGTGCCGGTCGATGAGACGCTCGCATCCGCCATCCGTTCGGCGGGAGAGGCGTTCAGCTACCGGCCGGGGGCGCACTCGGCGGAGCATTCGCTCGAGGTTCAGGTCCCGTTCCTTCAGCGGACGCTGGATGGGTTCACCATCGTGCCCATCGTGATGGGCGACCAGAGCGAGTCATCCGTGCGGGCTCTGGCCGGGGCCGTCGCGCGCGCCGTGGGCGAGACGGCCTCGCGTGTGCTGCTCGTGGCGAGCACGGACCTCTCGCACTACCACGATCAGGCGACCGCAAACGCGCTCGACCGGATCATCGTCGACCGGGTTGCCGGTTTCGACCCGGAGGGACTTCTCGCGGATCTCGCCGCCGGGAGATGCGAGGCGTGCGGAGGTGGTCCGATGGCCGTTGTGATGATGGCTGCCAGACATCTCGGAGCAGACAGCTCGACTGTCGTCCGCTACGCGACCTCCGGCGACGTCTCGGGTGACATGAGCCAGGTCGTCGGGTACCTCTCGGCGGTCCTGACGCGACCGCCCGGCTCGGGCGGCGGGGGTACCGGCGCGGGTGCGAGAGGGTCTGACGCAACACCACGGGCGAACGAAGGACTTGAGACCCACGACGGCTCGGCCACGTCGGATGCGCCATACGAAGGGATCAGCGACGAGGAACGCCTGACTCTTCTCCGTTTCGCGCGGGACACCGTGGTGGCGGCCGTTCGGGGCGAGGCGCTTCCACGGCTGGAGGAGACGACCGCGGCGCTCCGAACCCCATGCGGCGGGTTCGTCACGATCGACAAGGGTGGACGGCTTCGGGGATGCATCGGGTACGTCGTCGCGGTGAAGCCGCTGCACGAGACGGTCTCGGACATGGCGGTCCAGGCGTCGCTTCACGATCCGAGGTTCCCGCCGGTGACGGAGGACGAGCTCGACGAGCTCGAGATCGAGATCTCCGTGCTGTCGCCGCTCGTCACGGTCGCGGACGTCTCCGAGATCCAGGTCGGCAGAGACGGCTTGGTCATCCGGGGACACGGGCGGAGCGGCCTGTTGCTCCCGCAGGTGGCGTCCGAGCGGAGCTGGGACCGCGACACGTTCCTCGACCAGACCTGTGTCAAGGCAGGTCTCGCACCGGGGGCGTGGCGCGAGTCGGCTGTGACGATCGAGCGGTTCTCCGCCGAGGTCTTCAGCGAGAAGGAACTCGGTCTGAGATGACGCCGCGCGAGAGTACAGTCACCGGAGCCAGGCGGGATCGACGGTGGGGAGGTTCCATGAGATGGGTCGCGGTCATCACGGCGGGCGCGCTTGCGGTCGTCATCCTGGGTGTGACGGGACTTGCGACCTCGGGCTCCGACGGCGGAGGGCAGGGATACACCGAACCGCGCGTCGCCCGCTACTGGGAGAGCGCGGACGGTGTCAATGTACGATGCACGCTCTGTCCGAGAGAGTGCGTGGTCCCGCCCGGCGGGCGCGGGCACTGCGGCGTCCGGGAGAATCGCGACGGCACGTACTACACGCTCGGCTACGGCAACCCATGCGCCGTCCACGTTGACCCGATCGAGAAGAAACCCTTCTATCACTTCCATCCGACGACCACCGCTTTCTCGATCGCCGTGGCCGGCTGCAACCTCGACTGCAAGTTCTGCCAGAACTGGCATATCTCGCAGCGCCGTCCCGAGGAGACCTACAACTACCGGTTGCCTCCGGAACGGCTCGTTGATCTCGCCGTCGCGAGCGGGAGCGGAAGCATCGCCTACACCTACTCCGAGCCGACCATCTTCTACGAGTACATGCTTGATTGCGCCCGGGAAGCGCGGCGCCGGGGCATCCGGAACGTGTATCACTCGAACGGCTTCATCAACGAGGAGCCGCTTCGCGAGCTCTGCGCGTATCTCGACGCCGCCAACGTCGATCTCAAGGGGTTCACCGAAGAGTACTACTCCGAGATGACCGGGGGGAGTCTTGCGCCAGTGCTCAGGTCGCTCCGGATCCTCGTCGAGGAGGGCGTCCATCTGGAGCTCACCACCCTCGTTGTGCCGGGGGGCAACGACGACCCCGAGGATCTGCGGGCGATGTGCCGCTGGGTCCGTGAGAACCTGGGGCCCGCTGTGCCGCTGCACTTCTCGCGGTTTCACCCGCAGTATCAGCTCACGGCCGTGGCGCCGACGCCGCGCGAGACGCTGGAACTGGCGCGGAGGATCGCGGTCGAGGAGGGGCTCAGGTTCGTCTACATCGGCAACGTGCCGGGTCATGAGGCGAACAGCACATACTGCCCGTCGTGCGGCGAGCTGCTCGTCCACCGGATCGGCTACGATGTGGAGGTGCGAGAGTTTGCAGGTGGTGCATGCGGCGTGTGCGGGGAGCCCATCGAGGGCCGGTGGTAGACCCGCCGGCACAGGTCCCGCGGTGGGTACGATGCCCGTGGCGCGGGTACTTTCCGCCCTCACGGCGAGGTTGACAGACCGCTCAGCATCGTCTATGGTCTAAGTGAAGTCTATCCAGGTTCAGCGACCGGAAATCTTTGGAACCTCTCAGAAGCTGAAGGAGGAGCAGATGCGTTCTCTCCTTGTGATCCTCATCCTGGGCCTGGTCGCCGCGCCCGTCCTGGCGGACGTGATCGCGGTGCCCGATGAGGAGAACGACATCGAATCGATTCAGGACGGCATCGACTTCGCCGCCGTTGGTGACACGGTGCTTGTCTACGCGGGCGTCTACGACAGCGTTCACTTCTTCCAGACACCGCTCGGCACCCGCTCGGCCGTGTGCCGGCTCAAGGACGGTGTGACCATCCGGGGTATCGACCGTGGTGACGTGGTGATCGATCACACCGAGGCGGACTACGGGATTCTCTGCATGGATGTGGGGAGCACCGCGCAGGTCAAGTCTCTGACCGTGATCGGTGGTGTGACGGTTGGGGAGTCAAGGAGTGCTGCGGGAGACGAGAGAGATCTGCGAGCGGCGATCAGCTGTCTCGAGAATGCCACGCCGGTCTTCCGCTGGGTCACGATCGAGGAGTCATCAACCGGGATCCTCTGCCGCACGAACTGCGCACCGACCGTCGAGGAGTGTGTCATTGCCCGTGGCGGGGCGCACGGTGTCTACTGCTTTCAGAACGGGACGAACCCCATCGTGCTCGATCATGTGACGATCGTCGGGAACTTCGATCACGGTGTGAAGCTCTTCGGTGGGAATGCGGAGATCTCGAACTCCTCGATCACGCACAACCACAAGTCGGGCGTCGATTCGTACCTGGCGACCGTGTCCGTCGACCACTGCAACGTCTATTGGAACGACTTCATCAGCGGCGACTTCGAGAACTACAGCGGCAACATCGGCGATCTGACCGGTACCGACGGGAACATCTCGGATGAGCCGTTCTACTGCGACTACGTCGGCGACGTCGGCTACGACTATCAGGTCTGCTTCACATCGCCGAACGTTGGCGGAGGAGCGGGCGGGACCGATATCGGCGCCGACACGAGCGGTGTGGGGGTTGGTTCGTGCTCCGACTGCGTGTCGCTCGTTGAGGAGACCAGCTGGGGTGCGATCAAGGCGCTCTACCGCTAGGACCCTGACGGAGATTCCGGGTCACCGGGGCTATGGCGAGTACGATGCGAGGCCGTCTCTTCGGAGGCGGCCTCGCTCTGTTGTGAGGGCGAGAGCAACCAGGACTGCGAGATTGAGCATGGCCAGCGCGCCCATCGTCCCGATGGCCCCGAGGACGGGAAGCAGAACGAGCGATGTTGCCGCTGCGCCGAAGGCGGCCCCGAGGAGGTCGGCCGCGTAGAGCGCGCCTGCCTGGCGCGTGACAGCGGCCCCCGGTCGTCCGAGCAGAATGGCCGAGGCGAGCGGGAACTGGATCCCGGCGAGCACGGCGGATGCGGCGACGAGCGCCGGGAAGAACGCGGCTCCGGCATGTCCGGCGGACGCCGCTGCGCTGAACGCCGTCACGGCAAGCGCGAACCCGACCGGAACTACGGTGATCCCGGTCTGGAGCAGCAGGTATCGACGTTCCAGAGCGCCTCGGGATGCGAGGCGCGTCCCGAGCCAGCCTCCGAGCGCCAGACCGCCCATGAAAGCCGCCGCAATGAGCGCGATGCGACCGTAGACGAGACCGTACAGGCGTTGATAGGCGACGAGCGCCGACACCTCGAGTGACATCTCCGTGAACCCGACGACGACCACTGAGATCGCGATGGCCCGGGCGAAGGCCGGGTCGAACCCGTTGCGCACGCCGCGGCGCCTCTGCGAGAGCAGCGGAACGAGCCCGAAGACGAGCACGAGCGCCCCCGCAGCGACCGCGACCGTCGGCAGGTTGAGGACGCGGCGGGATGAGAGGAGCAACCGGCTGGAGCCTGTTCGCAGAATGGACCTGACCACCAGACCGGCGAGCTGACCGCGCGGTCTCAGATCGGAGTTGAGGCCCGGGCCTGTGTGTCGGGCGAGGGTCGCGTCGAACGATGCGAGGCGGGCGGCGCTCAGTCGGTCCTCCAGGTAGTGTCGCGCCATGAAGCTGTTCGCGATCCCGCGATCCTCGACGATGGCCGAGAGCGAGGCGCCGTCCCGGAGCAGTCGGGTCGAGTCGCCACCGGCGAGCAGGTGGCACGGGTCGCCTGGAAGAAGGGCAACGCGTTCGAAGGCGACCGCGAGCGACGACTCGATCGAGAGCAACAGATCCGAGAGTTCGGGTGAGACGTAGTTCTCGGACCCGGAAACGGTCATCCCGAGGACTCCGGAGTCACCAAGAAGCCGGCGCGCTTCCCCGAAGAACTCGGCCGTGTAGAACCGGTTGAGCTGGGTCGTGATCGGGTCCGGGACCGTCACGATCAGCACGTCGTACACGGAGTTGGACTCGCGGACGTAGAGCCGGCCGTCGCCGTAGTGGACTCGGACGCGCGGGTCGTCGAGCCCGGCGAGCAACGAATCCCCGAAAGCCTCGCGGGCGACCGAGAGAAGAACGGGGTCGAGTTCGACGTAGTCGACCGCCGTGACCGACGGATGCTTGAGGACCTCCGCGACCGAGCCGCCGAGTCCGCCTCCGACAAGGAGAACGCGTCGGGGTCGCTTGTGCATGAGCATGGGAAGATGGACGGCCTCCTCGGCGGCGAGCCGGTCAGGTGCCGAGGACGCCAGGACGCCGTTCTCGTAGAGCGCGACCTGGCTTCCACGCCGTGTCGCGACAACGCGGCCGTGGACGGAGTCGCGGGAGAGCACGAAGCCGCGATCCATCCACTGCCCGCGAATGGTTGCCGCCTCCAGCGCATCGCCGGCCGGTGTCAGGAGGGTCACGCCGGCGAGCGCCACACAGACGGCGGTCACGCGGAGTGCGCGGGTCACGCAGGGCGTGTGTGTACCGCGTCCGGGATCGGGCGGCATCGCGAGGAGCGCCAGACCCGTGGAACCGAGGGCCAGGGTCACCAGGCCGGCGGCCGCTACCGCGGTCGAGAAGGGGATGAGGATGAAGCTGAGCACGAGCCCGGCGAGCACGGCGCCGGCTGCCTCGAGTGCGTAGACACGGGCGGCTGATGTCGGGCGTCTAGACGGGTCGGTGCGACTCAGACTCCGCACCGTGAGGCTGAAGGAGGCGCCGGCGGCGGCGGCGAACGGACCAGCGGATATGAGTGCAGCGATGAGGACCGTGAGGACACCGGTGATCTCCCCGCTGCCGGCGCCAAGCACGAGCCGGCCCGAGCGCGCGGCGAGCACCGAGACCGGTGCGAGGAGACCGAGCAGGAGCAGCGCGACGGCGAGATGGGATCGCGGGCGCCCATCCGCGGAGAAGAGGCGCGCCCCGAGACTGCTCCCGGTTCCGGCCGCTACCAACCAGACGGCGAGGGTAAGGCCGAACGACGTCTCGTCGCCCTGCCAGGTCGCCACGAGTTCACGGAGCACGAGCGTCTGGATGCCGATGGTGGCGAAGCCGAGCGCCAGCGCGGCGAGGCGCACCGACGGGGCTCCCGCGCTGCGAGGATCGCTCGGGGTGGAGCAGACCACACGGCTGCTGGATGGTGTCCGGCCGTCTCGTGACATAGCGTGGCGAGTCTAGCAGAGGGGCGGGCGCACCAGTGCTTCGGACGAGCCGAACTGACGACAGGGCCGTGGGTTAGGTCATGAGAAAAGCGTTGACACCCTTCGAAGGCGTCTGCTAGCCTACGAGCCAACACTGGCGGGTCGGTGGGGCACGGCGGTCATTGCGCCGGGCGCCGCGGTCCGTCCGGTTGTTCGCTATGACAGACTGGGCGAGCGATGCCGGGGAACGCGCGGATCCCCGGCAGGCGTATCCGTCTGCGTATGCGCGGACAACGCGGTCCCGAGCGGGATCGGATCCCCGGCCGGCACGTTGCACGTGGAGGCATGCATGGCGGCACACGAGACCAGGAACGCTTCCACAGCGGGCGAACCGCCGGTCTCACAGGCGAGCGGCGCGGACCGGAGGCTCGCGAAGACGTCCCGGCTGGGGCGGCTTCTCGGCAAGTATGTCAACCGGTTCGATCGTCCGGAGCCGATCTCGTTCGGCGCGGCCTTCGAGAGTGTCGAGCGCGTGCTGGTCATCCCGGAACGCGGCGTGACGGGAGCGCTCTTCGCGGTCCCGACGCTCCGGGCGATGCGGCGCGGATTCCCACAGGGGAAGATCGCGGTGCTCGTTCGCGAGGAGGACAAGGAGCTGCTCGAAGGCTCGGTCGAGGTCGACCGCATCATCGGCTACTCGCTCCCGCGGGGCATGAAGCGGATGTCGGCATTCATGGCGCTCGCGAAGCGCCTGAAGTCGTACCGGTTCGATATCGCCATTCTGCTCGATCGTCATTCGGACTTCGAGCGGATCTACCTGTGCTACATGACGGGCGCGAAAGTGCGAGCCGGACTCCAGAGCGACGAGAGCCACCCGTTCCTCAACCTCGAGGTGAGCCGTCGGGTGTCGGGGAGCACGCGAGCCCAGCTCGGGCTCGAGATCGCCCGCGTGATGGGGATCGACGTCGCCGGACTCGGGCTCCTCTGGGAGGTCCCGGAGCAGGAACGACGGACCGCGGAGCAGCTCATTCACTTCCGGAAGCCGCGCGAGGACGAACTCCTCATCGGCTTCGACCCGGGTCCCGGGCGCGGCGGAACGTCTGTCTCCGCCGGACAGCAGGCGAAGTTGCTCGACCAGCTCTGCGCCGACTATCACGCGCGCGCCATTCTCCTGACCTCACCCGAGCATCACGAGCAGGCGAAGAAGCTCGAGGGTCTGCTCTCGAGGGAACCGATCTTCGTCCAGCAGCGGCGGACGCGCGACGTCGTGAGTCTCCTCGGTCAGTGCGATCTCTTCGTCGCCGGCAACACCGATCTGGTCTACTTCGCGATCGCCATGGGCATCCCAACGGTCTCGATGATGACCACCGGCGAGCTCGAAGCGGAGGCCTATCCGGACCGGGACTGCCTCGAGGTCATCACGCTGGTTCCGGGCGACCGGTTCCCGATCGAGGAATTCCTTGAGAGGACGCAGAGCGCGATGCTGCGCGGCGCCTCGGAGGAGGGCGGCTAGCATGCGTCTCTTCATCCGGCTGCTCGGATACGTCCGACCATACTGGCGTCGCCTCCTGGCGGCGCTCGTCTGCATGGCGGTCTTTGCGCTGCTGTCGGGCGTCTCGCTGGGGATGATCCTCCCGTTCGTCAACGTGCTGTTCGAGCGCGACGCGCTGGTGGCCACGGAGACGACCGAGATCGTTGCAGACGCGGGTGAGGCGAGCCCGATATCCGACCTCAAGGTTGACATCCGCGCGAGGATCCTCTCGCTTTTCGTCAGCGACACCCCGCAGCGCGCGTTGGGCAAGGTCTGCCTGGCGCTGCTCGCGGTCTTCTTCGTCCGCGCTCTGTTCGGCTATCTTCAGACGTACCTGATGATGACGCTCGAACAGCGCGTTGTTCGGGATCTGCGGGACCGGTTGTTCGAGAAGCTCAGCTCGCTCTCGCTTTCGTTCTATCACGGACAACATACGGGCACGCTGATCTCACGCATCACGAACGACGTGACGCTTGTCCGCGGAGCGCTCGTCGCGTCGTTCGTGAACCTCTTCCGCGAGACGCTCCTGACACTCATCTACCTTGGAGTGGCCATCTGGATCAGCTGGCGGCTTGCCGTCATCGCGTTCGTGGTCTTGCCGCCGATCATGTTCCTCATCGCGAAGATCGGGAACCGTCTCAGGAAGCGGAGCACGCGGATCCAGGAGACGATGGCCGATATCACGTCCACGCTGCAGGAGACCATATCGGGTATCCGCGTCGTGCAGGCGTTCGGGATGGAGGCGTACGAGAAGCGGCGCTTCTTCGCGCATACGCGCGAGTACTTCAGACGCTTCGTCCGCATGGAGGCTCTCGGGGCGCTTGCGGGACCGCTCACCGAGTTCATGGGTGTCATAGGCGTTGTGGTCGTGCTCTGGTACGGCGGGCGGCAGGTCCTCCTCGCCGACGCGATCTCGCCGGACTGGTTTCTCATCTTCCTCGGCGCGGCACTCTCGACGATGCAGCCGCTCAGGAAGCTGTCGAAGGCGAACAACCAGCTCCAGATGGGGCTAGCCGCCGCGGCTCGCGTGTTCGACGTCCTCGACACGGAGGTCGAGGTCAAGACCAGACCGGGCGCACCGGAGCTCGACGGCTTCACCGACGCGATCCGGTACGAGGAGGTGACGTTCCGCTACGCCACCGGGGAGGACGTGCTCGAGTCGGTCGATCTGACCGTCGGCAAGGGCGAGATCGTCGCGATCGTGGGTCCGAGCGGCGCCGGGAAGTCGACACTGCTGGACCTGGTCCCGAGGTTCTACGACCCGACCGGCGGACGGCTCACGCTCGACGGGCACGACCTGCGGGATGTGGACCTGTCCTCGCTCCGGCGGCTGATGGGTATCGTGACGCAGGAGACGATCCTGTTCAACGACACTGTGCTTGCCAACATCGCCTACGGACTCGAGGGCGCGTCGCGGGAGGACGTCGAGGCCGCCGCGCGTGCCGCCAACGCCCACGAGTACATCTCGGGGATGCCGGAGTCATACGACACCGTCATCGGTGAGCGCGGGGCGCGGCTCTCGGGGGGCGAGCGACAGCGGCTCGCCATCGCGAGGGCGATCCTCAAGAACCCGCCGATCCTCATCTTCGACGAAGCGACGTCGTCCCTCGATACCGAGTCGGAGCGGCTTGTGCAGGAGGCGATCGAGCGGCTGTTCGAGGGCAGGACCGTTCTCATCATCGCGCACCGACTGTCGACCGTGCGCAACGCCGACCGCATCGTGGCCATGGAGAACGGCCGGGTCGTCGAGATCGGGACGCACGACGAACTCATCGCGAACGACGGTCTCTATCGGCGTCTGCACGACCTCCAGTTCAGCGGGGGAGAGCCCGAAGAACCGGCGGAGGACTGAGCGATCATGACGACGCGAGTTCGGGGCGGCGAACCGGAGGGAGCACCCGCGGACGGTGGAAGCGCGGTTCCGCTTCCGCAGACCGGCATCGCGGTCGTGCGTCTGAGCTCGATCGGCGACATCGTTCTCACGGAGCCGGTTGTCGCGGCGCTCCGGCAGGCCTATCCCGATGCCAGCATCAGCTTCATCGTCAAGTCCCGGTACCGGGAACTCGTCGACGCCGACCCGCACATCACGCGCGTCCACGAACTGCGGGGCTCGTCACCCGGGGAGCTCGCCGGACTCTGCAGCGAACTCAGGGCATGTCGCTACTCGAGCGTCGTGGACCTCCATCGCAACCAGCGAAGCATGCTTCTCGCGGCGTGCGCGCGGTCATCGATCGTGACGTCGTACCGGAAGCGCGAGTTGGGTGACTCGGTGCGCGTCCGGTTCGGACGACGTCCTTTCAGGGCATCAAAGCTCCTCGTGGAACGCTATCTCGACAGCCTCAAGCCGTTCGGGATCCGGCCGTCGGCCGCGCGCCCGACGCTGTCGGTGTCGGAGGAAGCCGCCGACCGCGCGCGAGACCGGCGCGAGCGCTGGGGACTCCGCGATCGGAGCTACGCCGCGGTCGCGCCCGCAGCTCTCTGGGAGACGAAGCGCTGGCCCGTCGAGCGGTTCGGCGAGGTCGCGACCGGGCTTGCCCGCATGCGCGGCCTCGACATCCTGCTCGTCGGCTCATCAGCCGACCGCGAACTCGCTCGAACGCTGCGGAGCGCGATCGACGCAGGGTCGCGCCGCGTGATCAACGCGGCGGGGGAGACCGGGCTGGGCGAACTGGCGGCGCTCTTGGGCTCCGCCCGTATCTTCGTCGGGAACGACAGTGGGCCGATGCACATGGCGATGGCGCGACGGACGCCGACGGTGGCCGTGTTCGGCCCCACCGACCCCGGGCAGTTCGACTTCTCCGACGATGCGGTCGTCTATGGCGACCTGCCGTGCAGCGCATGCTCGTTCTACGGAACGAGGGCCTGCCGCCTCAAGCACTGGGAGTGCATGCGCGGGATCGGCGCGCAGCGTGTTCTCGATGCCGCACTCGAGCTGCTCGAGAGGCGCCCCGGCGATGAGGAGAGACCGTGAGGATCCTCATCATCCAGACGGCCTTCCTGGGCGACATGATCCTCACGCTGCCGCTCATCGACCTGCTCCGTGCGAAAGGAGCGGCGTCCGAGCTTGCGGTCATAGCCGCTCCCGCTGGGGCGCGGCTGCTCGAGACGCAGGGAAGCGTCGAGGAGATCATCGAGTTCGACAAGCGCGAAGCGGACAGCGGGCCGTCGGGGACGCTGCGCATCGCGAGGGCCGGCCGAACGTTCGGGGCCGATGTGGTCCTCGTGCCACATCGTTCTTTCCGGAGCGCCGCCATCGCGGCGCTGATCGGGGCGGCGAAGCGGATCGGGTTCGACGAGAGCGGCGGTCGCGCGCTTCTGACCGAGACCGTGCGCTACCGAGCGCGCGGTCACGAGATCGAACGCGTCGCATCGCTTGCCGAGCCACTTGGCGTTGAGCTTCCGCCGGGTCGTATCCCGTTCCGTGTCCGGGTGGACGAGACGGCGGAACACGGTCTCGACGCACGGCTCAGGGACGGCGGGGTCGAGGACCGGTTCGCCGTGCTCGCCCCAGGCAGCCGCTGGGCGACCAAGCGCTGGCCGGAGCAGCGATATGCCGAACTCGCCGGTCGTCTGACCGAATCCGGTCTTGGCGTCGTGATCGTCGGTGGAGAAGACGACCGCGAAGTTTCTGCATGCGTCGCGTCGCTCGCGGGAACGAAGGTGCTCGATACGACGGGGTCGCTCACCCTCGCGCAGTGGCTCGCTGTCGTCAGACGAAGCTCGGTGGTGATCTCGAACGACTCGGCCGCGGCGCATGTGGCTGCCGGCGTGGGTACGCCAGTCGTTGCGGTCTTCGGTCCGACCGCGCCGGAGCAGGGTTTTGCGCCGTACACGGACCGGTCGGCGATCGTCGCCGCGGAGCTCGACTGCCGGCCGTGCGGGCGCCACGGCGCCGACGACTGTGCCCGTGGCACGCATCAGTGCATGGAGGATGTGACGGTCTCTCGGGTCTTCAAGGCCGTGCGTGGTCTGCTGGATGACGCCGGGAGTCCTGCCGGCCCGGACGCGGCGCCGGGGACCGAGGCGCGACCGGGAGGCATGGTGTGAGAACGATCGTCGTCACCGATTCCATGATCTGGAACGCTGAAACGGAATACGCGCTGGCGGTCGCCGCGACGGAAGCGGCGATGGGCTTCGACGTGACGGTCGCGGCTCCTCAGGGCAGTGTGGCCCTTGAGCGTGCGGCAGAGGGGGTTCGCGCGGAAGCGCTTCCGGGCGCGAACCTCTCGTCGTCGCCGGCCGACCTCCTCGCCGTGTGCCGCCGGTTGGCGACGCTCGCCCGCGGCGACGGCGGAATCATCATCCACAGCTCGCGTTCGTCGGCCCACGTGGCGGCGGCGCTGGCAAGGGGGCCGACCGCGAAGCTCGTTCACCTCCGCGGCGGTGCGACCCCGCCGAAGGCAGGAGGGCTCAACAGGATGCTCTACCGATGCCGCACGGACGCCGTCATCGCCTCGTCCGAACGGATCGCGTCCTGGGTGCGTTCGCGTCTGGCGATGCCGGACGAGCGGGTCTTCAGGCTTCACCTGCCGGTGGATGGCGCGCGGTTCTCCTCGCAGGTCTTCGCGTCGAGCGGCCGCGGTCTCCGTCGCGATCTCGCGATCGACGCCGGGGCACGCCTTGTCGTGAACGTCGCGCGGCTTGCGCCGGTCAAGGGACACGACGTTCTGCTTGAGGCGTGGGCGGGCGTGGCAGGCAAGCACCCGGATGCAGTGCTCGTGCTCGTCGGAGAGGCGTGGTCCGGGCAACCCGAGGGGCTTGCCCTTCAGGCCGAAGAGCTTGGTATCAGCGCACGGGTGCGGTTCGCAGGCCGTCGCGAAGACGTGCCATCCGTGCTGGACGAGGCGGACGTCTGCGTCTGCTCGTCAGTTGGTAGTGAGGAGAACTCCCGCGCGGTCAGCGAGTATATGGCTGCCGGGCGTCCCGTCGTGGCGACACGGGTCGGCGTCATCCCGGAGTTGGTCGTCGACGCCGAGACCGGTCATCTCGTCGCGCCCTCGAATGCGACAGCGCTCGCGGAAGCACTCGACTGGATGCTCGCACATCCGGACCGCGCGACCGCGATGGGTCGGCTGGGTCGGGAGCGCGCCGCCGGGTTGTTCTCGCGTGACGCGTTCGCGGCGTCCCTGTCGCGTGTGCTGACCTCGATCGGCATCGCGTGCGGAGGAGTCTCCTCATGAGAGTCTGTTTCGTCAACTCGATGAGGTCCTTCGGCGGCGGGGAGCGCTGGCTGCTCGAGGCAGCGGAGGGGCTTGCGGCACGGGGGCACACGATCACCGTCGCGGCGAGGACCGACAGCGCGCTCGCCGCACGGTCGACGGCGACCGGATACGACACGATCGAGCTGCCGATGCGTGGCGACGGCGACCCGACATCGATCCTCCCGCTGGCGCGCTGGCTCCGCTCGACGCGAGTCGACGTCGTCAGCGTCAACATCCAGCGGGCCGTGCGCGTGGGCGCGGCGGCGGCGAAGCTGGCCGGCGTTCGCGCCGTGGTCGAGCGGCGGGGGCTGCTCTTCCCGGTCAAGCCGACTGCGCTGAACAGACTGACGTATCGCCGGTTCGTCAGTCGCATCATCGCGAACTGCGGCGCGATCGCCGAGGATCTTGCAGGAGGTGGTGTGGTCCCGGCCGATCGCATCGTGGTCATTCCGAACGGTATCGAGCCGTCGCGCGTCACGGCCGGCGAGGGGGAGCGGCTTCGCGCCGAGCTCTGCATCGACCGGGACATCCCGGTCGTCGTCGTGATCGGCCGGCTCGTCCCGGACAAGGGACATGAGATCGCTCTTGCCGCGTTCGCACAGATCGTGGAGCGGGAACCCCGGGCACAGCTTCTGGTGGCCGGCGCGGGGAAGCTGCGGCAGCACCTCCGGACGCTCGCGGCCGAGACGCTTCCGGCGGACAGCTGGAGGTTCCTCGGACATCGGTCGGACGTCGACGCGGTTCTCGCGGCGGCGAACGTGGTGCTCGTGACGAGCTTCCGTGAGGGGATGCCGCACGTGGTCCTCGAGGCCATGTCGGCGGGGACGCCGGTTGTGGCGACGGGCGTGGCCGGAATCCCGGAGATGATCGAGAGCGGGCGCGACGGCATCCTGATCCCGCCGGGTGACGTGGGCGCGGCGGCGGATGCGACGGGACGTCTGCTCGCGAACCCGGACGAGGCGGCAGCGATGGCGCACGCGGCGCGGCGACGGGTCCACGACGAGTTCTCGCTGGCGCTCATGATCGATCGTGTCGAGGCGTGCTTCGAAGAAGCACAGGGAGTCGCGAGATGAAACGGCGGATCTTCCATCCCGAGAGCGTGCGCTCGATCCTCGTGATGCGGCTCTACTTCATGGGGGATGTCGTGCTCGCGACGCCCGTTCTTGAGGCGCTCAAGCGGGCATTCCCCGGAGCCCGGTTGACGGTGTTGGCCAAGAAACGCGGGGCGCCCGTACTCAAGGCCAACCCGCATGTCGACCAGCTTGTTCTCTACGACTCCGTTCCCGACTACCACATGCCGAGACGCCAGTGGCGGCTGGCGTGGCGGCTTCGTCAGGAGCGGTTCGATCTCGCCGTCGATCTCTCCGGGAACCTGTTGAGCTCCTGGATCCTCTGGGCCGCCGATCCGGGATACCGCGTCGGGTTCAACCACGCGGGGTTCCCTCGACTGCTCGACTATCGCATTCCGTATGTGACCGAGGGGAGTGTCGTTGAGCATCTGCTCTCGGCGGTCGAACCGCTGGGTGCCACGGCGGCGCCCGTTCCCAGGATCTACCTGACGGACGACGAGCGCCGCGAGGCCTCGGCCGCGCTCGAGAGCGCGGGCATCGAACGCGGCACCGGCTTCGCGCATCTCGCGCCGGGCGCGAACTGGGAGTACCGTCGCTGGCCGGCGGAACGCCACGCGGAGCTCGCAAGGCGGCTCCGCTCGGAGCGCGGACTCCGGACCGTGCTCTCGGGGAGCGAGTCCGAGGTCGAGCTGTGCCGTTCGGTCGCGTTGCAGTCGGACGGGGCCGCGCTGAGTCTGGCCGGAACGCTCGATATCCGCGGTCTCGCCGCGACCCTTGAGCGCGCTTCCGTCTTCGTCGGGAGTGACAGCGGACCAATGCACATCGCGGCCGCGGTCGGTGTGCCTGTCGTCGCGCTGTTCGGTCCGAACACACCCGACCGGTTCGCACCGCGAAGCGCCGCTGCGCGCGTGATCCGACACGAGGTGCCGTGCTCGCCGTGCGACCAGAAGCGCTGCATCCGACCGGAGAACCCGTGTATGGAAGCCATCACCGTGGACGAGGTATTCGACGCGTGTCTCGAACTCCTGTCGACCTGCTCGCACCAGAGCGGGGGAGGTTCGGATGCCTGATCCAACCCGAGCCGTCGACCGGGGTGTCGAGAGGGCCCGTGCCGCCGCGCCACCAATGCGGCACGATGTGGTGTGCATGTCGACGAACCATTGGAGCGGACTCCCGACGAGCAAGCAGAGCCTCATGCGTGAGATGTCCCGGTCGGTGCGTGTGCTGTACGTGGAGCCACCGATCGACCTCTTCTCCACACTGGGAAGACGACGCCGGTGGCCGAAGCTTCGGGGCATCCGACGCGTTCACGCGAATCTCTGGGTTCTCTCGACGATCGGTCTCTCTGCGTCATCCGATCCGACGGCGAGAGCAAGGGACATCGGGCGCGGTCTCCCGCGCGTCGACGCCGCCATCCGGCGTCTCGGACTGTCGAACCACGTGCTCTGGTGCTTCGCGCCCGAGCACGCCGTCTGCGCCGGGCGTCTCGGCGAGCGCTGTGTTGTCTACAGCGCGGCTGACGAGCCGGCCGCGTTCAGTCGCCGTCCCGACGTCACGCGGAGCTTCGAACAGAAGATGCTCGAGGCGGCCGATCTGGTCTTCGTGGTCTCGCAGGCGCTGCTCGATGCGCGAGCCGAGCATCCGGATGTGTACCGACTGCCGAACGCTGCCGACGTCCCGCACTTCAAGCGAGTGCTCGCAGGCGACTCCGCGGTCTCCGACGACAGGTTCGTCGAGGCGCTTGAGACCGCGCCGCGGCCCGCTGACCTCCCGCGGACCAAGGGGCCCATCATCATGTACGGTGGCGCCGCGTACCAGTGGTTCGATTTCGATCTCGTCAGCGCCGTCGCGACAGCGCGCCCCGCATGGACGATCGTCCTCGTCGGGCCGGGCGGCGGATCGGAGGTCCTGCCGTCGAATGTCGTACGGCTCGGCCGACGACCGTACGCACGGTTTCCCGAGTACGTGGCCGCGTGCGACGTGGCCGTGATCCCCTGGCGCGACGGGCTGTTCGCGCGGCACGCGGACCCGATCGTGCTCTACCAGTATCTGCTTTGCGGCAAGCCTGTGGTCGCGACTCCGTTCCCCGCGGCGCGCGAGCGAGGCAGTCTGGTCGAGACGGCGGATGATGTCGAGGGGTTCGTCTCGGCGATCGAGCACGCGCTCGAGACGCGCGGTGACGAACGACTTCGAGCGGAACGGATGGCGTTCGCGCTGGCCAACACCTGGTCGGAGCGCGCGAACGAGGCAGCTCGTCTGATCGAGGCGGCGGTGCGACGACGGTCACGCGGCGCCGACAGGCTGACGGTCCGCGCGGTGTCCGCCGCGAACGGGACCGTCGATGAGGAGACGTCATGACGCGGCGAGAGCGCACGGCGAACGCGTTCGAGGCGCTCCAGTCGTTCGGGCTGGTGGTGCTGCTGGTCTCGCTGCCGTACTCCGAGGGACTCAAGAACACCGGGGTGGCGCTGTCGCTTGTGGGTTTCGTGGGGAAGACGCTTCTGGGCCGAGCCCCCCGGTTCGCCGATCCCGCCACTGCGTGGGCTCTCGCGGTCTACGTGGCGGCCAACTTCCTGTCCTACGCGCTCGCGGAACCGGCGTTCCAAAGACCGCACGAGCTGTCGACCGTCGTGTTGACGACGGCCCCGTTCTTCCTTGCGGCCGACGCGTGTCGACGGCCGTCGCGCGCGCTCCTGTTCACATGGGCCATCCTGATCGGGGCGCTCGTCGCGAGCGTCACGGGGTACTGGTCGTATCTGACCGGGCACGTCGAGCGTCTGGCGCTCACCTCGATCGAGAACCCGGTGCCGGCCGCCGAGTACCTGGGGATCGCTTTCGCGGTGAGTCTGACGCTGCTGCGTGTGGAGCTCCGTTCGGCCGTCGCCGGCCCGCTGCTGATCCTGTCGACCGGTTTCGCTGCCATCTCGCTGGCCATGACGAGATCGCGAGGCGGTCTGCTCGGCGCCGTGGTCGCCGTCGCTGTGATCCTCGCGGCGTCGCTCAGACGAAAGCGCTACGCGGTCGTCGCGCTCATCGTCGTCGCCGTGGCCGTCACCGGGTTCGCGGCGACGCACCCGAACTCGAGGCTCTTCGTGGGACGCAACATCGTGGCACGGCTCGAGACGTGGGGACGGAGCGCGGAACTTGTCGCGGAGAGACCGTTGACCGGTCACGGACCCGGCATCTACTGGCAGCTCGGCGTGACCTTCACGGACCACGAGGGCGACGAACACCAGCTTAACGCGCACAACTCGCTCCTGCACGCTGCGACCGAGAGTGGTCTTGTGGGGGCTGGCGCGCTGGCGGCCTTTCTGGTATTAGCATTACGTGCGGCCGTGCGGTCGGCACGGGCGGCGAAGTACGCGGTCGAGCGCGCCGTCGCCATCGGAGCGCTCGCCGGTCTCGCGGCGTCGATCGTCGCGGGGCTCACGGCGGTCTCGACCGACGCCGAGCCGGGCATCCTGATGTACGCGCTGGCGGCGATCGGGACCGCCGGCGGGGCGGCCTCGCGCGTTCAACGGCGAACCCACGGAGCGGACGGAGGCGGACGATGAGCGGACGACCGACGCTCTTCCTGGACCGGGACGGCGTCCTGACCGTCGAGAACAGCTACATCACACGTCCGGAGATGCTCCGCCTGGAGGCCGGCGCGGCCGAAGCCGTCAGACTGCTGAATGAGGCAGGTGTGCTGGCCGTCGTAGTCAGCAACCAGTCCGGCGTGGCTCGCGGGCTGATGACCGAGCAGGACATGGCCGCCGTCCACGCCAGGCTCGAGGAACTCCTGTCTGCGGGCGGCGCGCGATTGGACGGGGCCTACTACTGCCCGAACCATCTTGAGGGAACGGTAGAGCGGTTCAGCCGCGACGCTTCGTGCAGGAAGCCCGAGACCGGCATGATCGATGCGGCGGTGCGCGACCTGGACATCGAGCTGGCGGCAAGCGCCATGGTCGGTGACCAGCTCACCGACGTCCAGCTCGCCGACCGCGCCGGGATCCCGTGCGTGATCGTCGAGACCGGCAAGGGGCCGGTCACGTTCGAGGAAGCAGAGGCTTGCGGTCTCCCGGTGGCCAAGCGCGCGAGCGGTGTGCTGGAGGCGGCCCGATGGATGATCTCGCGGGTCGAGGAGATGCGAGGGTGATGAGAATGCCTGCTGTCACCACTGTTCTGCTGCTGTTCCTGGCGGCTTCGACATGTAGCGCTCAGGGCGGGGAGGACCCAGTGTCCGCTCCTTCCGCAGGCTCGTCCCCGTCGCGAGTTGCGGCCCTCACGCAGGACGGCACGCCGGCCGTTCCGCCGTTCGGCGTGGGGGAGCGACTGACCTTCGAGATCGGCTACGGTTTCATCGACGCGGGTACCGCCGTGCTCGGCATCCCCGAACTCGTTGAGCACGAGGGACGGAGCTGCTACCGCGTCTTGTCGGTCGCCGAGTCGAACGCCTTCATCTCGACCTTCTTCCCGGTACGCGACGTCGCAGAGTCGTATCTGGACGCCCGCGATCTGATCTCACGGCGCTTCGAGAAGAGCCTTCGCGAGGGGGACTACCGTGCGCACGACCTCATCGAGTTCGACCACGACAGGCAGGTGGCCGTCTACCCGGACCGCAAGGAGGTCGTCCCACTGGCCGCCGAGGCACAGGACATTCTTTCATCGCTCTACACGGTTCGCATGGAGGACCTCGAGGTGGGGGCGTCGGTCTTCATCGAGAACCACGCCGACCGGCGGAACTACCCGCTCGAGATCCTCGTCCTGCGGAAGGAACGCGTCAGCGTTCCCGCCGGCCGTTTCGACTGCGTGGTCGTCGAACCGCGGATGCGGGGAGCGGGGTTGTTCAGTCACAAGGGGAGACTCTGGGTCTGGCTGACCGACGACGAGCTGCACCTGCCCGTCATGATGCGGAGCAAGGTCATCATCGGCTCCGTCTCGGCCGAGCTGTCGGCGTACACGCTGGCGGACGGAGCGAGCATCGAATAGCCGACAGCCGCTGTCGGCATGTACGCTGGCGGACGGAGCGAGCGTGGAGTAGCCGATGCGGGCGAGCCGCGCGGAGCGCGCGACACCAACGAGACCATTGAGGAGGTCACATGACATCGCGATTCCCCGAGGTCGACACGTCGAGGCTCACGCGCACGACGATCGGCGAACGTGGCGGCATGGTTCGGGTCGAGAGCTTCGTCGCCCCCGAGCCGGTGGGCAAGGAGCTCGACCGGCTCCTGGCCATGGTCCCCGAGCTGTTCGGCGGCGCCGACTTCCACGCCGCGGCACGCGCGATCGCCGAGGCCCACGGTCGGGGGCGTGGTGTTCTGATGATGTTCGGCGCGCACTTCATCAAGTGCGGACTGAGCCGGCTGCTCATCGACCTCATGGAGCGGGGCATCGTGACGGCCGTGGCCACGAACGGAGCCGGCGCGATACACGACTACGAGATCGCGATGTTCGGCCTGACGTCGGAGGATGTGGCCGCGCGACTGCCGGACGGCTCGTTCGGGATGTGTGCGGAGACGGCGGATGGGCTCAACGGGGCGGTGACGTCGGGGTACGGTGATGGACTGGGATTCGGTGAGAGCGTTGGGAAGGCTCTGGTCGAGGCGAACGCGAGGCACGCGGATGCGTCCGTCCTGGCGGCGGCGTACCGCCTGGGGATCCCGGCGACCGTGCACGTGGGGATCGGCACCGACATCGTCCACCAGCACGAGAGCGCATCAGGTGAGGCCATCGGCGCGACGAGTCTCAGGGACATGCGCATCCTTGCGGCGACGCTCCCGGGTATCGACGACGGCGTCGTCTTGAACGTGGGCTCAGCCGTGATCCTCCCCGAGGTCTTCCTCAAGGCGCTCTCGATGGCGAGGAACCTGGGGACCGCTGACGGGCGATTCACGGCCATCTCCATGGACATGAACGAGCCCTATCGCGCACTGACGAACGTCGTCCGTCGTCCGACAGCGCAAGAGGGCACGGGGCTTGCACTTCGGGGGAGGCACGAACTGCTCTTCCCGCTGCTGCGCGCGGCCGTTCTCCGCCGCATGGGGTGAGGCCGGCGGATACGGAAATCCGGTTGACAGCGGACAAAACTTGTGATACACTGGCATTGTCGGTCGGGAGAGAGAAGCACCCAACACCTAGCGCGGAAGGACTCGCATAGCACCACTGCTAAGGGTTTTTTCTCAAGTCTGACAGCGATCTGATGCGATACCGCTACGCGACGTGGAGGTGTGCGTCGAGTCGGTACATTGCTGTTGGGCCTGGGCTCGCCCTGGCAGACTGAGCACGAAGCAAGGCACCTTGCCGGGTGGGACCCAGAGTCCACGCCCGGTTTTCTGTTTGTGGGGCCGGGACCGGGGTCGCGAACACAGGAGCGGGGCTGTGTACTTCGTCGACGAGAGATTCGGATACGGCACGATCGAGGAGGGGTCGCGTGCCGAGGGGGAGTCGGGCAGCGTGCTTCGCGGGGCGACGTACCGCCGCGTTCTGAAGCGGCCGTTCGACATCATCGCGAGTCTGATAGGATTCGCGTTGCTCTCACCGGTGCTGCTCGCCATCTCGATGGCCGTGAAGCTCGACTCGCGCGGGCCGATCCTCTTCCGTCAGATCAGGGTGGGGAAGGACGGTCGCGAGTTCTGGTTCTACAAGTTCAGGTCGATGGTCGTCGATGCCGAGGAGCAGAAGCAGAAGCTGATGCACCTCAACGAGCTCGAGGGCCCGGTCTTCAAGATCTCGAACGACCCTCGCATCACGAAGGTCGGGACGTTCCTGAGACGGACGAGCCTGGACGAACTGCCGCAGTTGATCAACGTGCTTCGGGGAGACATGAGTCTCGTCGGTCCGAGACCTCCGCTGCCGAACGAGGTCGAGAAGTATGAGGCCTGGCAGCGCGAGAAACTCTCGGTCGTTCCGGGGATCACGTGTCTGTGGCAGATCAGTGGCCGCAACCACATCGGCTTCACCGAGTGGATGCGGCTGGACATCGAGTACATCCGCCGCCAGTCGCTCGGGCTCGACGTGAAGATCCTGACGCGAACGCTGCCGGCGGTCCTCTCTCGCAAGGGGGCGTACTGAGCGAACTGCTCAAGCAGAGCGGCTGCGGCTGAACGCGCAGTGACAACGAGCACCGTGGATCCGGCAGCGATAGCGCACTTGGAACCCCTCACTCACACCGCACCGCTGCCGGATTCGTGCGTCCAGGATGCGAGACAGACACCTCAGCAACACAACTTGTGACAGAACGGTGGTTTGCGACTCGCCGAGGCCGACTGCACCGTTGACAGCCGGCTGCGGCTTCGCTAGTCTTCACCCTTGCTACCGAAGACCCCGTCGGCTCACAGGTTCGGTGGACACAGGTGGAGCTGAATCGTGAGTCGGATCGACAGAGAGCGCGGCGTGGACGATCGCGCAGGCGCGAGGCCGCGAGGTGGCGGCGGGAGTGTGACGTGGTGGCTTCTGGCCCTCACGGTCGCGGCCGGGTTGCTGCGCTTCTACCGCATCGGTTCACAGAGTCTCTGGGTGGACGAACTCTGGACCCTGAAGGCCGCGGCGGTCGGCGCAGAGCTGACGGCGGTCGGCGTGTTCACGAATGTCCAGGGACCGCTCCACGCGGTGCTCGTGCATCTGGTGAGCACGCTCTCGACCAGCGAGGCTGCGCTCCGGAGCATCTCCGCGGTCTTCGGCACGGCGACGGTGCCGCTGATCTACCTGCTCGGCAGCGAGGTGGTCGACCGCAGGACCGGGCTCATCGCGGCAGGTCTGGCCACCGTCTCACCGTTCCTGATCTGGTACTCCCAGGAGCTCCGCAACTACGCGCTTCTGATCTTCCTCTCGGCCGCTGCAACGGTCGCGGTCTGGCGGGTGGTGACCAGGCGGACGGGTCCATGGATCTCGTACGGTGTGACGGTCGCGCTCGCGGCGCTCTCGAACCTCTCGGCTGCCTTCCTCGCGGCCGCGCACTGGGTCTTCGCCGTCCCCCGCGCACGGGAGGACCGCCGGTTTCTGGCTCGGTGGATGGTGACGTTCCTGCTGGTTCTGATCTGTCTTTCGCCCTGGATCTGGGGCGTGACCCGGTGGGTGCAGATGGACCGTGTCGCCGAGCGGGTGACGACACCCGGTGCCGACGTGAAGCAGGAGCGTCTCCGGGGAGACACGACGTTCACACCGATGGCTATCCCGTACTCGCTCTACGCAATGGTCTACGGGTACTCCGTTGGACCGTCGAACGCGGAGCTTCACACGCTTGGACCGGTAGCCGCGTTTCGGAGCCACGGACCGGCCGTGGTGGGAGCGATCGCGCTGATGACGGCGGCCGGTCTCGTCGGGATCGCGATGTTCTGGCGCGACCGATTGCGTCTGCGGCTTCTTGTCAGCACGGCGGTCGTTCCGATGCTGGCGGTGACGCTGCTGGCGTCGCTCAACATCAAGGTGTTCAACGCACGGTACGTGGCGGTGATGGCGCCCCTGGTGATCGTCGTGCTGGCGTCCGGAATCAGACGGATGCCCGCGGCCGGGGCATGGGTCGTCGGGTGCGGGATCGTCGGCATGTCGCTGATGGGTGTGGTGAACTATCACACGGAGTCCGGCTACTGGCGAGAGGATGTCAGGAGCGCTGCGCGCCACCTCGAGGCCGTTGAGCAGCGCGGGGACGTTGTGCTGGTTCCGGTGGTGACCGACGTGTTCGACCACTACTATGGTGGTGCGCTGGAGCGACACCTGCTCTATCCGGGGCAGTGCGGATCGGACAGCGAGGTCGCAGAGCGCGTCAGAGCGGTCACGACCGGCCACGCCCGGTTGTGGTTCGTCAGGTCGAGGCTGTGGCACGTCGACCCGGACGGGCGGATCGCGCGCTACCTCGGGACGCATCACGAGCTCGTGCAGACTGCGTCGTTCCCGGGTGTGTCTGTGGAGTTGTACGAATTGCATGATAGTGATGCCACGGGAGTGCGGGAGCCGCCCGGCAGTTGAACAGGGTCTCAGTGTGACCCCGATCGGGGTGCGCAGGAACCATAACTGTGGCATGAGTTATGCTTTAGCATGGGGATGTCGGAGCGGATGAGGCTCCGACCCAGCTGTCAGGGTGCATCAGGGGGCCCATACATGTCGTCGAGGAACACGATACTCCTCCCGGCTCTGCTGGGAGTGGCCGTCATCGCGTGTCTGTCGGGGTGCGCGTCGCAGCGCACGCCGGCGCTCGTCGAGGCCGCGCCGGTGCGCGAGGGCGCCGTCACGACGGCGACCGGTCCATACCGGCTTCGCGTCGGTGACGAGGTGGAGGTGGACTTCCTCACGGACGAGACACTGGACTTCGAAGGCCCGGTCACTCCGACCGGGAGCCTGAGCGTGCCGTTGATCGGTGAGGTACCGGCCGCCGGCCGGAGCACCACCGAGGTGGCGGATGATCTCGAGACCCGTCTCGGCGCATACCTGCTGGACCCGACGGTCACCGTTGTGATCAGGAAGATCGCGGAGCAGCCGGTGTTCGTCATCGGAGAGGTGGGGGACCCTGGCCGGATCGAGGTCACTGGGGAACTGACGGTCACCCGCGCGCTGGCGGCGGCCGGCGGACTGCTCTCGACCGGGAGCCCGGGTAGCGTGATGGTCGTTCGGACGACCGGAGTGAGCGAACCTGAAGCCCACAAGGTGGACGTCGGTGACATTCTGAGCGGGCGTGACATGTCGGGTGACATGGTCCTTATGCCGAACGACGTCGTCTACGTCCCGAAGTCGGCCATCGGGAAGGTCGGCGAGTTCGTCGACCTCTTCATTGAGAACATCGCGCCGGCGCAGAGCTTCTTCCTGCGCGGGTGGACGATCGCGCACATCGAGGAGCAGGGCGTCAGCTACTACTAGTAGACGGCAGGCGCGCGCCTGGCCGGCGTGGGAGTGCCGTGATGCTGGAAGAGGGACCGGATTGAACACCACGAAGACCAACAGTGTAGCGAAGGCGACGACGGAGGATGCGTCCTTCCTCCGTGACGTCGTGTACGTCGTCTTCAAGCGGAAGCTGGTCCTCATCGTATTCACGATCGTGGGCATCGCAGTGATGGCGTACGGCTTCGCGACGGCCGTCCCGAGCTACGAGGCGGTCGCCCGCGTGTACATCAAGCGTCTTCAGTCGAGCTACATGATGCCTGCCGAGCCGCGCGGCGTTCTCAAGCGGGGTGAGGTGGTCAACTCGGAGATCAACATCATCCAGAGCTCAGCGGTGGCGGCCGCCGTCGTGGATCGTCTGGGTCTGGCCGAGGACGAGAGCGACCGCGGCATGGCGATCTACAACCTGGAGCACGCCATACGGGCGCAGGACATGCCCGAAGCCGACATCATCGACATCTCCTACCGTGACAACGATGCGGAGCACGCTGCCGCCGTTGTCAACGCCGCCCTGGACGCGTATCTCGAGATCCGAAAGGGCGTCTCGCTCAACTACGACGCCGTGAGATACCTGGACGAGCAGGCCAGCCGCCTGAAGGCGGAGAGGGACTCGGTCGCGATGGCGATCGCGGAGTTCGGAGGCGGGAGCGGGAACCTGGCGCAGGGGCGACGGGGTGAGCAGCAGATGGGTCTGCAGGACCGCTTCATGAACGAGCTGGCCACGCTCAACTCGACCATCGCCTCTCGCGAGGAGCAGCTCGCGATGGTCCAGGAATGGCTTGATTCGGGTGCTGACCCCGCGCACGTTCCGAGCGGGGAGATCTACGAGATGTCGACGGTGCTGCGCGCCAAGACGAAGCTCCTCGAGTACAACCTCGAGCTGGCAGACGCGATGTCGCGGTACACGCCTGACCATCCCGAGGTACAGAAGCTCAAGCGTCAGATCGAGTCGACCGGCGGTATTCTCCGCGCCGAGGTGGAGCAGGCCCTGGCTCGCCAGCAGATGCGTCTCGATGAGTGGAAGGCGGAGCAGCGCGCCATTGAGTCCATGCTCGAGGACCTCCACGCAGACGACGAGGACATCATGGAGGAGGCGCTGACGATGCGCCTTCTCGAACACGATCTCTCCATCCGATCCGACCTCTACGCGATCATCATGGACCGTCGCGAGCAGTTTCGCATCACCGCGGCGACCGACCCGAACCTCCTCAACGTGGGGATCGTATCCAGGGCGGCCGTGCCGGCTCGACCAACGCCGCAGCCGGTCAACATGCGGGTCGTCGTGGGGTTGTTTACCGTGGTATTCGGCGTGCTCCTCGTCTTCATGCTGGAGCGTATGGACAACTCGCTCGAGCGGCGCGAGGACGTCCAGCAGACACTGGGACTCAAGGTACTCGCGACGATACCGGAGCGTCGCTAGCGGGCAGGGCCACGCGGCAGGTGGTGAGGTCTCTGAGTATGAGAGCCGTCCGGGAGCGGGCGGAGAAGGGGCAGGGCACACGTGTACACCCGGTTCTACAAGCTGGCCGAGCGACCGTTCGAGCTCTCACCGGACCTCAGGTATCTGTACCTGAGCGAGAAGCACCGGGAGGCGCTCGTCCATCTGACATACGGTGTGCGTGAACGACGCGTGTTCGTCCAGCTCACCGGCGAGGTCGGGACGGGGAAGACCACGATGCTCGATGCGCTCGTCTCGAGGCTCGACGCGTCCACGAAGGTCGCGTGGCTGTCGAACACCACCATCGGGAAGACCGATCTCCTCCGCGTTCTCGCGTGGGAGCTCGGGGTGGAGTTCAAGGGCACGACGAAGATGGAGATCATGCGTGAGATCGCGGCGTTTCTCGGTCAGGCGACGGCCGCGGGGAAGAACGCTGTCTTCATCATCGATGAGGCGCAGAACCTCAATCTCCCGCTTCTCGAGGAGATCCGACTGCTCTCGAACCTTCGTTCGATGGGGAGATGCAGTCTCCAGATCGTGCTCGCCGGCCAGCCGGAGCTCCGTCGGAAGCTCGAGCTGCAACAGCTCAGACAGCTCAGGCAGCGGATCAGCGTGCGGTTCGACCTGAAGCCCCTGTCCAGGCAGGAGACCGGAGAGTACATCCGACACCGCCTGACCGTCGCGGGAGCGACGGACCTGGAGATCTTCGATCGGAGCGCGATCGACGTCGTCTACGAGTATTCGAACGGCGTGCCGCGCGCGATCAACACGATCTGTGACAACGCCCTTCTGGCCGGCTACGCGGACAACAGGCCGTGGATAGGCCGGAGAACGGTCGAGGAGACCATTGACGCCGTGGAGTGTCGAAGCGCCGACGACATCGCCTCGGACGATCCCGGGCGACAGCAGGTTCAGCCGGGCTCAGCCTGACGGCGGAAGCGGGAAGGACCGAGATGAGCAAGATCTCGAAAGCGATGGAGAAGGCTGACCGCGAGCGCGGACGCGGCGAGTGCCCGGCTCCGGCCGAGCGAGGTGCCGATCCCGGGCGAGACGGTCGTCCCGTCGAACCGCGTGCCGACGAGGCTGTGACGGCCCGCAGGGTGCCCGCGGCGCCGCTTGAGCCGCTCGAGAGCGTCGATGAGTATCATGCGCTTGCGTCGGAGATCTACCTCGCGCTCCCGGATGTCCGCTCACGGATCGTCATGGTGACGAGCGCGGCCGACGGAGAGGGTACGAGCACGGTGGCTCGCGAGTTCGCGAGGACCATCGCATCGACCACCGAGGTCGACACGCTGCTGGTGGACGCGAACCTCCGGCACCCCAGCCATCATAAGGCTTTCCGGGCTCTTCAGGACCCGGGCCTCACGGACGCGGTGCTCGGAGGCGTGAGTGTCGACCAGTGCATTCAGCGCACGCAGGTTCCACATCTTTCACTGATGGCGGCCGGGCGCCGTGTGGTCGCACCGCCACGCGTCTTCACGGATCCCTCGCTTGACGACGTGCTTGGTTCCATCCGACGGAGCTACCCGCTCGCGATTCTTGACATGCCGCCGCTTCTCTCGTTCCCCGGGGGTCTTCAGCTCTCGCGGCGTGTTGACGGAGTCGTGCTCGTCATTCGCGCCGGACACACGAAGCGCCAGCTCATCGAGCTGACGGTCGAGCAGCTGCGCGACGCCGAGGCCAACGTGCTCGGGACGGTTCTGAACAGGCGGAGGTTCTACATTCCCCGCATGATCTACGAGCGGCTGTAGCAGCGGCCGAGGTCCGATGGACCGCGCGGCCCGCGTCGTGGTGACAGCAGTGCTGCTCTCCCGGACCGGGCGAGTCGAAGCGACGCCTGAGTCGCGCGCTTCCCACTGAGGGTGCCGGGTTCTGGAGGCGGCGATGCTGAGTCGGTTGAGCCGGTGGTTGGAGCACGCATACGAGCGCAGCGAGGATGTCCTCGGGCGTTCGTGGCCGGTGTGGGCGGCGGCGATCCTCTTCTACGCGGCTTTCTCCTGGGTTCTTCTCACCAAGGTTCAGTTTCCTGAACCGATGTACCTCATCGTCTTCGTCATGGCCGCAGTCATCGGACTCATCACGGTCGTCCGGATCGAGTGGGCCGTGCTGGGGCTGTGCGCCATGATCGCGTTCACGCGTCCCGGCTTCAGTTTCGGTCCGGGCAACGTCTTCCACGTCAGCGGCTTCAACCTCGCGCTCGTCGGCGTGTGGTTCGTCTACCTGGTCAGATACTCCGCGGACACGGCGTTCGCAGCCAAGGGGCCGCTCGTACGACGCACGCCGCTCGATGCGCTCATCGGAACATATCTGCTGTTCGTGACGCTCGCGATGCTCGTGGGTCTCAACAAGAATCCCGATGCATACGCGCGTGCGCGCGTGATGCTCTACTGGAAGGAACAGATCCTCTACTTCGCGTGGTTCTATCTGGTGGTGACGTTTATTCGAAGGCCACGCGATCTTCGGAACTTCGCGCTGGTCTTCGCGACCGCGGGTCTCTTCGTAGCCGGTGTGGGGCTGTACGGCCGCTTCGGTGGTGCCGTTGAGGCCGTGCACGCGACCGAGGATCAGATCGAGGAGGGTGTGATCGGCGGGCGAACGCAGGGTGCAGGCACGGAGTTCCTCGGGCTGGGGCATCCGAACTTCCTCGGCGGATTCCTGATCATGTCGATGCCCATCTGGTTCTTCGCCGTCGACCACCTGAAGCGTTGGTATCACAAGCTGCTGGCCGATGGTGCCATCCTGATCGGCTTCCTTGGGCTTCTCTTCACGTACTCGCGGAGCGCCTGGTTCGGGGTCATGGCCGGGATCGGACTCCTGGGTATCAGCGATCACCGTGCTCTCCGTCGGATCATCCTGTTCATCGTGATCTTCGCGATCGTCGCGCAGGGGATGTCTCTCATCTACACGGAGAGGGGAGTTGTGGAGCTCATCCAGCTGAGATTCGAGCAGCTGAACCGAAGCGACTACTCCGCGAGACCGCAGATCTTCCAGGCGGCCCTCGACATCATCTCCGCCAATCCGTTCACCGGCGTCGGTCCGGGGGCCTTTCCCTGGCACGCGCCCCGAGGGATTCTCGGCGTGCCGCTTCTCCAGGCCCACAATCTCCTGCTGACGATCGCGGCAGAGAACGGTCTGCCCGCGGCGCTCGTCTACATCTGTTTCCTTGCGGCGCTGTTCCGTCTGGCCCTCCGCAACCTGCGCGCGCTCGCACGCTACCCGGGCTACGGGTTCATTGCTCAGGGTGCGTATGCGGGCTTCTTCGCGATCGTGATGCAGACCCTCTTCGTGCACCTCTTCCACCACCGGAATGTGGGGTACGCTCTCTATGCGCTCTTCGCGATCATCGTTGCGCTCGACCGCATGATCCGTGAAGGAGCGCTTCCGATACCGGCTGAGGAGGCTGCGGAAGAGGCGGAGTCGGCATGGACCAGCGCGTAGCGGAGAAGAAGCGGGGTTCGGTGCCCCGCCGCATTGCGATCTACACCGACGCGATGGCGTGGGGTGGAGCCGAGGTCTACATGACCGAACTCGCCGAGGGGCTCAAGAGCGCGGGATACGAGACGCCGCTCTTCGTGGCCGACAGGCCCGCCGTGGATGCGTGGGTCGCCGACCTCGAGGAGCGCGGCTTCGCCGTCACGCGGTTCAGGCACGGCAAGGAGTTCGATCCCCGGGTGTTCGCTGAGGCGGGACGCTTTCTGGCGGGATTCGAGCTGGTGCACTTCAACAAGACGCACCCGAGAAACTGCCTGCCGGGCATCGCTGCGGCTCGCGCGGCCGGGGCGCGCTCGATCGTGGCCACCGAGCACCTGGCGGAGGCGCCGGTCTCGCGCTACCCGTTCGGACGGCAGATCGTCACGGCCTACGTGCGTCGCTCGAACCGCCAGGTCGATCGAACCATCGCGGTCAGCGAGCTCAGTCGGAGGATGCTCATCGAGAACTACAGCCTTCCCGCCGACCGAGTGGTCGCGATCCCGAACGGCATCGACGCCACCGAGTTCGACCGGGAGCTCGACACTGCCTCGGTGCGCGCCGGGTTGGGGCTGCGAGAGAGCGACCTGACGGCGGTGCTGGTCGGCGCGCTCATCGAGCGGAAGGGTCAGCGGGTGGCGCTGGAGGCGCTCGCGATGCTCAGCGAGCGACTCCCGAACCTGAGGATGGTCTTCGTCGGGGATGGTGAGAAGGCGGAGGATTACCGCCGGGTCGCGAATGAGCTGGGCGTGGCTGACCGGGTCGTCTGGGCCGGGTTCCGTCGCGACGTACCCGCTGTGCTGCAGGCGGCCGACATGTTGATCCTGCCGTCGGACATCGAGTGTCTCCCGTTCGTCATCCTCGAGGCGATGGGCGCAAGACTCCCCGTCGTGGCGAGCGACGTTGGCGGCGTGAGCGAAGAGGTCGAGGACGGCGTGACCGGGCGGCTCGTGCCGCCGAGGAACGCACGGGCGTTGGCCGACGCGATGGCGGATGTCCTCGGGCGCACGGACCGCGGCGCGGCGATGGGTGAAGCCGGGCGGCGGAAGCTGGAGCGGGACTTCTCGATCGAGGCGTGCGTCGGCGCAGTGCTCGATCTCTACGACGAGGTGTGTTCGGCGTCTGAGAGGAGCGGCCGATGAGCCGACGGCTCGACATCCTCTGTGTGAACCAGTTCTTCTTCCCGGACAGTCTCGGGGGTGTGGAACGCGTCGCGCATGAAACCATGACGCGACTCGCCGGGCGCGGCCACCGTGTCGAACTCGTCGGACAGCGGATGCGCTCCGGCACGCCCGACACGGAGCTCATTGACGGTGTGACCGTTCATCGGTACGGCCGAGCGGAGAGCGTCCGACGCCCCGGCGGCCGAACGAGGGATGCCCTGCGTTCCTCGAGACCGTTGCTCGCCAGGCTGGCGTCGGAGAAGCACTACGACGTCGTGTTGCCGCACCACTACTTCCCCTACTATGCGTACCTCAAAGCGGTCGACGTGTCGCGGACGGCGGAGATCCTGACCTTCCATGCCTCATACTGGCAGGAGCTCAGACTCGAGGGGGCGGAGCGGAGGATCGCCAAGCCGCTCGAGTCGCTTCTCTTCGGGGGAATGGCGAGACGGACGGAGGTGGCCTGTCTGACGCGAGCCGACCGCATCATCGTGCTCTCCGATTTCTCGGCGGAGCAGGTCGACAGCTACTACGGGTTCGCGCGGTCGAAGATCGAGAAGATCCCGGGCGGTGTGGACCTCGAGAGGTTCCGTCCTGCTCCTGACCGGACCGCCGTGCGGTCGAAGCTTGGACTTCCGACTGAGGCGGCGATCCTGTTCACGGCCCGTCGACTCGTGCCGAGGATGGGACTCACGAACCTGATCACCGCATTCGCGGAGGTTCATCGCTCGCGTCCGGACGCGCTGCTGGTCATCGGCGGCCGCGGCAGGATGGAACAGGAACTTCGGGCCCAGGCAGGTGCACTCGGGCTCGCGGATGCCGTGCGCTTCGCCGGGTTCGTTCCCGAGGAGCAGCTTCCCGAGTACTACCAGGCGGCGGATCTCTTCGTTCTGCCGTCGGTGGCGTTCGAAGGATTCGGGATGGTGACGCTGGAGGCGCTTGCGAGCGGGACACCTGCTCTGGGAACTCCTGTCGGGGCCACGCCCGAGCTTCTCAGGCCGCTCGCGCCTCAGCTCGTCTTCTCCGGCGCAGACCCCGCGGCGCTGCGCCGCGGCATGCAGTCGGTGCTCGAGTGGCTCTCGAACGAACGGGCGGCCGATGAGCTGCGGCGCAGGTGTCGGGACTACGTCGAGGAACGCTACGGTTGGGACCGGGCCATCGACTCGCTGGAGGATCTGATCGATCGGGTGATCGCCGAGAAGGACGGGTCCCGTGGCTGACACGTCGAAGCTCCGATGGCGGTGCCGGAGGCTGATGGCCATGAACGCCGCCGAGATCGCCGTTCGGTGCACGCGGGCCGTTCGCAACCGTTCACGACGGCCGGCGCGTGCGCTTGGTACGCTCGAGGTCGCGCGGTTCGAACGGATCCTCGATCCGAGGGAGCTGCCGGGCCACGACCGGAGCGTCGCGGCGGTACGGGCGGTCATCGATGAGGGTCGTGGAATGCTGCTTCCGGGAGCGCGCGAGAGCGCGGCCGTGGCGCGCGAGCTTTGCGCCATGGGCGGTTCCTCCGCCCTGGTCGTCGAGGCCGCGGACGCGGTGCTCGCGGGACGGATCCCTGCGTTCGGCTGGACGACGTTCGAGAACGAGTATCCGCCGGACTGGCACGCGGATCCGCTCTCCGGGAAGCGGTGGCCGGTCGACTACTGGGCCGATCTCGACTTCCGTTTCGAACCGGGACTTGAGGAGCCGAGGTACGTCTGGGAGGTCAACCGACAGCACGAACTGGTGACGCTCGGTCGCGCCTGGGCGCTGACCGGGGACGAGCGCTACGCGCGTGCGGTCTGGGCATCGATGCGCTCGTGGGCCGACCGGAATCCGCCGTTCTTCGGCATAAACTGGACGAGCGCGCTGGAAGTCTCCATACGTCTTGTGTCGTGGTCGCTTGCGCTCGACCTGGTGGGCACGATTGGTGCAACAGATGATGACGTCCGTACGGTGGTCACCAGCGGCCGATTGCAGGCCGCGCATCTGTCTGATAATCTATCAGTTTACGCCTCTTCGCGGAACAACCACCTCATCGGCGAAGCGGCGGGGCTGGTGGTAGTCGGCGCGAAGCTCCCGTTCCTCAAGGGCGCGGGGGCGTGGCTCGCGTCGGGTCTCGGCCACGTCGAGCGCGAGGTCGTCCGGCAGACCACGTCGGACGGCGTGCCGCGTGAGCAGGCGCTCCACTACGCCGCGTTCGTCATCGAGTTCGCACTCGTGACCGCGGCGGCGCTGAGGACTCGGGGTTCCGATCTGCCGGTTCCCGTCCGGGAGCGCGTGTCCCGGATGTCGAGGTTCCTCGCGGCCGTGTCATCGGACGGTGGTGCGGTTCCCGAGATCGGTGACGCCGACGGAGGCCGGGTCTACGAGCTGGCCGACCGTCCGGGGCGTCAGGGGATCCGGGCCGCGGCGTGCGCCGCGCTCGAGACGGGCGGATGGATCCCGGTTGAGGCGGAGGACGCCGATCTGGAGCCGGCGCTCTGGCTCAGAGGACCGGGGGTGGTACGACACGCGCTCGAGTCGAAGCGCGACCGTCGCGTCCGGGAGGGCGCGGGGTTCCCCGAGGGCGGCTACTTCGCCCTGGCTCACGGCGACGGTCACGCCGTCGTGGACTGCGGCGAACTCGGATACCTGTCGATCGCCGCGCACGGGCACGCCGACTGCCTCTCGTTGCTCTACGGAGTCAACGGCCGGTGGATGGCGGTCGATCCGGGGACATACTGCTACCACGGGTCGCGCGACTGGCGGGACCACTTCCGTTCGACGATGGCGCACAACACCGTCGCCGTCGACGGACGGAACCAGTCGGAGATCCTGGGTCCCTTCCTGTGGGGTGCCAGGGCGCGAGCGAGGCAGCGGGCGTGGTGCCGGACGCTGATGGGTGACGTCTTCGAGGGGAGCCACGACGGGTACCGCTCGGCGGGCGTGATCCACAGACGGACGGTCGCGCTCATACCCGGCGGAGTCTGCATCGTGGTCGACCGGCTTGACGGCCGTGGCATCCACGCGGTGTCGGCCGGGTACCAGCTGGCCGACGGCGTGGAGGTGTCGGAGACCGCCGCGACGATGCGACGGTTGAGGGCATTCGAGGTCGACGATGCGAAGGGCGGTCGGATGACGCTCCACGCGAGCGTCCCGGAGGGCTGCGAGTGCGACGTCGTGGCCGGTCTCGAGGACCCGAAGGCGGGCTGGATCTCGCTGGGGTTCGGCGACCGGACCGTCGCTCCGAGGTTGCGGGTCGCGGGTGAGCTCGAGCTTCCGGCGATGCTCGTGGCGGTGTTCGTCCCGAGCGGCTCGGTCGACGGGTCGTCGGTCCGGGTCGAAGGCGACGGCCGAGGCGGCGTCTCGGTCTCGATCGGCTCGGGTGACCGGAGACAGCGCTTCCTCGTCGGCCGCGTGGATCAGGGAAATCTCCGGTTCGACGGAGCGTTCGGTATCTCGTTCGAGGGCGCGTCGAAGCCGGGCATGGCGGCGAGCCCGTTCGGGGCCGTCGCGCTCAACGTGAATGAATGGACGGTCGACGGTCTGCCCGTCGACTTCGAGCAGGCCGTGAACCGGCTGTAGCGGGAACGATGGAGAGGAGCGGATCTTCCACCATGAGAATCAGCGTACTGGGTCTTGGATACGTCGGCTGCGTCTCGGCAGCATGCTTCAGTGACCTTGGACATACGATCATCGGTCTCGATGTCGATCCGCGGAAGCTCGAGCCGCTCCGCAACGGGACCAGCCCGATCGTCGAACCGGGTCTGGCGGACCTCATTGCCAGGGGTGTGGGCGAGGGGCGGTTGACGGTGACGGAGGACTACGAGCACGCCATCATGAACACGGACGTGTCGCTCATCTGCGTGGGCACGCCTTCGATGGAGAGCGGGAGTCCGAATCTCGACTACACCAAGCGTGTCTGCGAGCAGATGGGCGAGGTGTTCGCGAAGAAGTCGAGCTTCCACACGGTCATCTTCCGCAGCACGATCCCTCCGGGCACGGTCGAGAACGAACTCATCCCGGTGCTCGAGAAGGCCTCCGGCAGGAAGGTGGGGGAGACGTACGGTGTGCTGTTCAACCCCGAGTTCCTTCGCGAGGCCTCGGCCGTCCAGGACTTCTACCATCCCCCGAAGATCGTCATCGGCGAGCTCGAACCCGGCTCGAAGGCGGGCGACGTGCTCGAGGAGCTGTGTGAGCCGATCGACGCCCCGCTCGTTCGAACGAACGTCAAGACCTCGGAGATGGTGAAGTATGCGGACAACTGCTTCCACGCCATCAAGGTCTGCTTCGCCAACGAGGTCGGCATCATCGCCAAGGGGATGGGCGTCCCGGACAGCCACAAGGTCATGGAGATCTTCTGCCTGGATACGCAGCTCAACCTCTCGCCCTACTACCTCAAGCCCGGATTCGCGTTCGGAGGTTCGTGCCTGCCGAAGGACCTGCGGGCCATCGTCCGGATGAGTCAGCGTCTCGATCTCGAGTGCCCGGTGCTCTCGGCGGCCACGCCGTCGAACAAGGTTCACATCCAGCGGGCCATCGACCACATCCGGGGGACCGGGATGAAGAAGGTCGGCGTGCTCGGGATGAGCTTCAAGGCTGAGACCGACGATCTCAGGGAGAGTCCGATCGTCCAGGTCGTGTCGACGCTCATCGGGAAGGGGTACGAACTCTGTATCTATGATGAGAACATCAACTGGAAGGACCTGTTCGGTTCGAACCTCGGGTTCCTCGAGCACGAGCTGCCGTACGCCGAGACGCTTCGCGCGTCGAGCGTCGACGACCTGCTCGAACGATCCGAGGTCATCGTCGTGGCCAACGGTGCCAAGGAGTTCAGGGACGTCCCCGAGCGCATGCGCGAGGATCAGGTGATGGTGGACCTCGTTCGCATCGTCGACGATCCGTCGGTCGCGCGCGGCCGATACATCGGTATCGCCTGGTAGATCGGGCGGGCGAAGGGTCCGTCCGAGCGGACACAGCGGCGATCAGCAGGGCGCGAAAGGGGTACGGAGGTGGACGTGGAGAAGAACAGACGGATCCTCATCATCGTCGAGAACCTGCCGGTTCCGTTCGACCGGCGCGTGTGGCTCGAGTCAACGACGCTCCGGGAGGCGGGGTACGACGTGAGCGTCATCTGCCCGCAGGGCAGGAACTACACGGAGGAGTTCGAGGTCATCGACGGTGTCAGCATCTACCGGTATCCACCGCCTCCTCCAACGACGAACAAACTGTCGTACGCGTGGGAGTTTCCCTACTGCTGGTTCACGTCGCTCAGACTGGCGTTCCGGGTGGCGCGGAAGGAAGGGTTCGACGCGATCCATGCGTGCAACCCGCCTGATACCTTCTTCGCGATCGCGGCGCTCTTCAAGCTTCTCCGGCGGAGCAAGTTCGTCTTCGACCAGCACGACCTGTGTCCAGAGCTCTATCTCTCGCGCTTCGGCGGAAGCAAGTCGCTGAACTTCGGGCTTCTCCGGGTGCTCGAGTGGTTCACCTACCGCACGGCGGACATGGTCATTGCGACGAACGTCTCATACAAGACGCATGCGTCGACCGTCGGCAGGTTCCCCGCGGACAGGGTCTTCGTGGTCCGAAGCGGTCCGAAGGTGACACGCTTCTCGCCGGTCGAGCCGGAGTCCGAACTCAAGCGAGGCAAGCGCTTCCTTATCTGCTACCTCGGCGTCATGGCGCCGCAGGACGGACTGGACTACCTGCTCCGGTCGATCCGGCACGTCGTCGACGTCGTGAAGCGACGCGACGTGCACTTCGTGCTCATCGGTTCGGGCGACTCGTTCGTCGATCTCAAGGCGCTCCGCGACGATCTCGGGCTCGAGGAGTACGTCGAGATGACCGGACGCATTCCCGACGAGGACGTTCGGCGATACCTCTCGACGGCCGACGTCTGCGTCTGCCCCGACCCGAGAAACCCGCTCAATGACGTCTCGACCATGAACAAGGTCCTGGAGTACATGACCTTCGGCAAGCCGATGGTCTCCTACGATCTCAAGGAGAGTCACTTCTCGGCTCAGGATGGAGCCCTCTACGCGATGCCGAACGACGAGATCGAGTTCGGTGAGCGGATCATCCAGCTGCTCGACGATCCGAGGCTTCGAGAGAGGATGGGGACCATCAACAGGAAGCGGATCGAGGACGAGCTGTGCTGGGAACACACGAGCACCGAGCTCGTGAAAGCGTACGACTCGCTGTTCGGGTTCATCGACGAGGCGCCGGAACCGTGAGCGGGCCCATCGACTGCGTCGCGGCCGTCACCTACCGCTGCAACTCGCGGTGTGTGATGTGCGACATCTGGAAGTCCGACGCCCGGCAGGAGCGCGAGCTCAAGCCGGCGGACTACCGGTGGCTCCCGAAGAGCCTCCGCTCGATCAACGTCAGCGGCGGTGAGCCGTTCCTGCGCGACGACATCGTCGAGATCGTCGAGGTGATGCGCGAGCGCTGTCCGAAGGCGCGCATCGTCATCTCGACGAACGGTCTGCAGCCGGACCGCATCGTGGCTGCAGTCGAGCGGATGCCGGAGGTCGCCATCCGCGTGTCCATCGACGGCGTCGGTGAGGCGCACGACGCGGTGCGAGGGATACCCGGAGCGTACGACCGCGCGATGGAGACGGTCGAGCGGCTCCGCGACATCGGGGTAGCTGATCTGGGTCTGGCTGCCACGGCCACCGACACGAACGTCGGCGACGTGACAAGGGTACGCGACAGGACGAAGGAGCTGGGGCTCAAGTTCAGCGTCACTGCGGCCCACAGTTCACCGATCTTCTTCGGCGACCACGCGGTGGAGCGACCGCACTCGGCGGAGTCGGTCGGCGAGATGGTCGCGATCATGCGCGAGCATCTTCGTTCCTGGAGACCGCTTGACTGGGCGAAGGCGTACTACGTCCGCGGACTGATCGAGTACATCCGGGGGAGGCCCCGGAGACTGCCATGCCGAGCGGGCACCGATTTCTTCTTCCTCGACCCGTGGGGTGACGTCTACCCATGCAACATCGGGGGCACGCTGATCGGCAACATCCGGGAGGGGAGCTTCGAGGAGATCAGGCGACGCTCGTGGAACCGGGTGCGTGAGAAGGTGGATGCGTGCGAGGTGCAGTGCTGGATGGTCTGCACCGTGGGGCCGCCGATGAAACGGCGACCGCTGAAGCCGATGATGTGGATGCTGGGCGCGAAGCTGCTGGGGCTTGACACCGACGTGGACCGGTGACACGCTCTGACGCCGCGCGGAGGGGGTCCTGGCACGCGATGAAGGTGCTCGCTGCGAACAAATTCTACTTCGTGAAGGGTGGCGCAGAGCGCTACTTCTTCGAACTTGCGCGGATCCTCGAAGAGCGGGGACACCGCGTGGCGCCGTTCGCGATGCGGCACGAGATGAACGACGATAGCGAGTTCGCCCGCTACTTCGTCTCAAACGTCGGTTTCGACGGCGAGATGGGACCCGCGCGCCGCCTGCGGATGGCGTGTCATGTCCTCTACTCGCGCGAGTCGAGCGCAGCGATCGGCCGGCTGGTGGACGACTTCCGGCCTGACGTGGCGCACCTTCACAACATCGCGCATCAGCTGTCGCCGTCGATCCTTTACGCGCTCAAGCGTCGTGGGATCCCGATCGTCCAGACGCTGCACGACCACAAGCTGATCTGTCCGAACTACCAGATGTTCGTGCACGGGAAGCCCTGTCGTCGGTGTCGCACATGGAGGTACTACAACGCGGTCGTGAACCGCTGCATGCACGACTCAGTGCTGTGGAGCGGTCTTGTCTGCGTCGAGGCGTACCTTCACAAGCTCCTGGGCAGCTACGCGCGCCTGGTGGACTTGTGGGTCTCGCCGAGCGAGTCGCTGAGACAGCGCATGATCGAGCACGGCGTCCCGGAGGACAGGATCGTCCACCAGCCGTACGCGATCGGGATGGAACGGTTCGAGCCGCGGTACGAGAGCGATGGATACGCGGTTTCGGTCGGTCGCCTCTCAACGGGCAAGGGACTGATGACGGTCCTCGAGGCGCTCAAGGCGACGCCGGCGGTCCGGTTCAAGATCGCCGGGTCTGGGCCGCTCGAGGACGAGCTTCGGAGACGGGTTCGCGAGTTGGGGCTCGCGAACGTGGAGTTCACCGGATACCTCAAGGGCGAGGCACTCGACAACCTGATGCGGGGCGCGCTCTTCGTGGTGATGTCGTCGGAGTGCTATGAGAACTCGCCGCTGACGGTCTACGAGGCGGCGGCCTACGGGAAGGCGGTCATCGGGTCCCGCATGGGCGGGATCCCGGAGCTCATCGCCGAGAAGGAGACAGGGCTGATCTACGAGCCGTTCGACCACGCCGGTCTCGCGGAGCGGATGAACGAGCTGTGGAACGACCAGGACCGGGCGCTCGAGATGGGGCGTCGGGCGAGACGTCGGGCCGAGGCGGAGTACGGGCCCGATGCTCACTACGAGAAGATGATGGCGATATACGAAAGGGTCATGCATTGAAGATCGCAATGCTCGGGCAGAAGGGGATTCCCGCCACCTACGGTGGTATCGAGCGGCACGTCGAGGAACTCGCGACGAGACTCGTCGAGCGGGGCCACGAGGTGACCGTCTACTGCCGGCCCTACTACACGAAGGTCGCGGGCGACTACCGGGGCGTCAAGCTCCAGTCGATCCCAAGCATCCGGACCAAACACCTCGACACCGCCTCGCACTGCGCGATGGCGATGCCGCACATCATGTCGCAGGGCTACGACATCGTGCACTTCCACGCGCTCGGGCCCTCGCTGTTCTCGAAGCTCCCGCGCCATCGTGGGATGAAGACGCTCGTGACGGTGCACGGTCTTGACTGGCAGCGGGAGAAGTGGGGCAAGTTCGCGACATGGGTGCTCAAGCGGGGCGAGTACACCTCGGTCTACTATCCGGACCGGACGCTGGTCGTGTCGAAGGCGCTCCGGGAGTACTTCTGGTCGCGCTACGACTACAGTGCGACGTACATCCCGAACGGCACGGTGCTCCCGCACGTCCGGGAGCCCGACAAGATCCGCGAGCTGGGGCTCGATCCGGGCAACTATGTGCTCTTCGTCGGCCGTCTCGTCCCGGAGAAGGGATGTCACTACCTGCTCGATGCGTATCGCAAGCTCAACACGGACATGGAACTCGTTATCGCGGGCGGAACGAGCTTCTCGTCCGAGTACGTCGATCAGCTGCACGAACTGGGCGGCGATCGGGCGCGGTTCCTCGGGTACGTCTATGGTGATGTGCTCGACGAGCTCTACTCGAACGCACGCATCTTCGTGCTGCCCTCGGATCTCGAGGGACTTCCGATCGCGCTTCTCGAGGCGATGAGCTTCGGGAACTGCTGTCTGACGAGTGACATTGCGGAGAATCTCGAGGTCGTCGGGGACTGCGGCGTGACGTTCAAGCAGAGCGATGTGAATGACCTGGCCGGCCATCTCCAGGAGCTCATCGACGACCCCGACCGCTGCAAGTCCCTCGGCGAGCGTGCGCGGCGCCATGTGCTGCAGACGTACGATTGGGACGGGGTGACGCTTCACACCGAGGCCATCTACTACTCGCTGATCCGGGGATTCTAGTGCGGACAACGCCACCGGAACACGGCATGGGGGAACCGCCACGCGAGCGGAGTCCCTCGGGCGCCTCAAGGGCGCGTGTGGACTTCGCACGCGTTCTCGACGACTCGCGGCCCGGCATCGAGCGGATGCTCGACGCGTTCCTCCCGGCTCGGGACGAGTACCCGCCGGTCATCCACGAGGCCATCCGCTACTCGGCTCTCGGGGGGGGGAAGCGAATCCGACCGGTCCTCGCGCGCGAGGCGACACGGGCGCTCGGGCACGACCCGGAGCTCATCGACAAAGCGGCGTGTGCGATCGAGTACGTGCATGCGAGTTCGCTCGTACTGGACGACCTTCCTTCGATGGACGACGCCGCCACGAGACGCGGTCGTCCGACGGTGCACCGCGAGTTCGGGGTGGCCACGGCCATCCTCTCGGCCGACGCGCTGCTGATGCACGCGTTCCGACTCGTTGCGGACAACGGGGCCGACGTCGGCGCCTCCGGCGCTCGGCTGGCTACGGTCGTAGCCGAGCTGGCGACGGCGGTCGGCTCGTACGGCATGGTGGGTGGCCAGCACGTCGACCTCGAGTCGACGCACCTGGCGGATGCCGGCCCCGAGATCGTCGAGTACATCCAGAGCAGGAAGACCGCTCCGCTGTTCGTGGTGGCCAGTACGGTCGGCGGCACGCTCCTTGGTGCAAGCGAGACGGATCTCGCGGCGCTGGCCGCATACGCACGCAGCATCGGCCTTGCGTATCAGATCGTTGACGACATCCTCGACGCCGAGAGCGATGCCGAAACGCTGGGGAAGGACGTCAGGCAGGACGCAGGCAAGCCGACGTTCGTCACGCTCCGGGGTATCGCCGGGGCGCGCGAGATGGCGTCGCGACTCGCCTCAGAGGCGTCGGAGGCCGTCCGCGGTCTCGGCGATGGCGCAGACGTCCTTCAGGCCATCGCGACATACTGCGTCGAGCGGGTGTCCTGAGTTCGCCCGTCGCACTGAGCACGTGGGAGAGAGCATGATCTACCCGGTGATCCTGGCAGGCGGTTGGGGCGAACGGCTCTGGCCGATGAGCACCCCGAGCCGGCCGAAGCAGGTGTTGACGCTCGGCGCTTCGCGGTCGCTGGTCGGGCGGACGCTCGACCGTGTCGAACCGATCGCGGCGGCGGGTCGCACGCTCGTCATGACGAGCGCGATGATCGGGGAGACCATCCCCGTGGAGCTTCCCGGTGTGCCGGGCGACCGGATCGTCGCGGAGCCGTTGCGGCGGAACACCGCCCCCGCGATCGCCCTGGCGGCGCGCCTGCTGGCGCTCGAGGACCCTGACGCCGTCATGATCGTGCTCCCCGCGGACCACATCATCGGAGACGACGAGGCTTTTCGGAGGACGCTGCTCAGGGCGGAAGACGTGGCCGAGAGCGAGCGATCGCTCGTGACGCTCGGGATTACGCCGTCGAGGCCGGACACCGAGTACGGGTACATCGAGGCCGGGGAGAGCGTCGCGGACGGCGTCCATCGAGTGCGGCGGTTCACTGAGAAGCCTGATGCCGGCACGGCCGAGGGTTTCATCGCGAGCGGCCGCTACTACTGGAACAGCGGCATGTTCATCTGGCGCGCTGACGTCTTCCTCGGCGAGGTATCGACGTATCTGCCGGACGTGGCGTGCGCGCTCGAGCGGGTTACCGTCGCCCCGGGCGACCCATCGTTCGGGGAACAGATGGAGGCGTTCTATCGGGATGTGCCGTCGATCTCGGTCGACTACGGCGTGATGGAACGGACGCAACGGGCCCTCGTGGTTCCCTCGGACTTCGGTTGGGACGACGTCGGGGCCTGGTCGGCGCTCGGGCGTGTCTGGAAACCTGACGAGGACGGCCACTCGACGCTCGGCGAGGTCGTGCTGCTCGACTCGAGGGACTGTATCGGTTACGCGGAGGGCGGCGTCGTCGCCGCGGTGGGTCTCGAGGGACTCGTCGTGGTCCACACGCCGGACGCTACGATCGTCTGCCCGCGCGAGAGAGCGCGTGAGGTGCGTGACCTCCTGGCGGAGGTCCGCCGGCGGGCGGAGAAGAGCCAGTAGAGGGGAGAGCGGATGCCGCAGCTCAGGAAGGACCCGGTCCTCGGCAGGTGGGTGATCATCGCGACGGAGCGCGGGAAGCGCCCGACCGACTTCGCGCACGACCGTGAACGTCACCGCGGTGGTTTCTGTCCGTTCTGCGAGGGGAACGAGGACAAGACGCCCCCCGAGGTTTTCGCCTACCGCGCGAAGGCCTCCAAGCCCGACCGTCCGGGCTGGGACGTCCGCGTCGTCCCGAACAAGTTCCCCGCGCTTGCCATCGAAGGCGAACTCGAGCGCGCGGGCGAGGGCATGTACGACAAGATGAACGGCGTCGGTGCCCACGAGGTCATCATCGAGACGACCGATCACGATCGGGAGCTTGCCGACCAGCCGGCTGAGCATATCGCCAGGATCCTCAAGGCCGTCCAGGAGCGTATGATCGACCTCCAGGGAGACACGCGCTTCCGCTACATCCAGTTCTTCCGGAACCGCGGCAGCGCGGCCGGGGCATCGCTCGAGCATCCGCACTCGCAGCTCATCGCGCTTCCCATCATCCCCAAGCGGATGGTCGAGGAGCTGGCGGGCGGCAAGAAGTACTACGGGTACAAGGAGCGGTGCGTCTTCTGCGATATCGTGGCGCAGGAGACGTGGACGAGGAACCGGATCGTTGCGGAGAACGACGGCTTCATCTCGATCGCTCCGTTCGCCGCACGGTTCCCGTTCGAGACGTGGATCCTTCCCAGGAAGCACGATCCCTGCTTCGAGGACGAGAACGACGAGGGGCGTCTCGCGTTCGCGCAGGTGCTCAAGGAGACCCTGATGCGGATGAACGCCGCGCTTGACGACCCACCGTACAATCTGATCCTCCACACATCGCCCGTCGGCGAGAAAGACCTCAAGTACTACCACTGGCACTTCGAGATCATGCCGAAGCTCACCAAGGTCGCCGGCTTCGAGTGGGGTTCGGGATTCTACATCAACCCGACGCCGCCCGAGGATGCGGCCAAGTACCTACGTGAAGTGGAGCTCTGATCCATGCGCATCGTCTATGCGTCCGCGGAGGTCGCTCCGTTCGCTCGCGTCGGTGGATTGTCCGATGTGGTCGGTGCGCTGCCGAAGGAGATGGCGGCGCTCGGTCACGAGGTCGTCGTCTTCCTTCCGCTCTATGCGTCGGTCGATCGCGCCAAGCACGGTGTCACACCGCTTGACGGCTTCGGTCCCCTCGACGTTCCGATGGGCGACAGGCTCGAGCGAGTGTCACTTCACACGGCGCCGATGCCCGGGACTCCGGGCGTCCGCGTCCTCTTCGTCGAGAACGATGCCGCCTTCGGTCGCGAGGGGATCTACGTGGATCCCGAGACGGGGCATGGGTATCCGGACGAGGTCGAGCGGTTCGCCCTCCTGAGTCGCGCGCTGCTCGAGGCGCTTGTCGCGCTCGAGTTCACACCGGACGTGATCCATCTCAACGATCACCACACGGCCTACGCAGCAGCGTATCTCCGCGAGCTCTACGCAGACGCGCCGATCGCGAAGGCAGGCGTCATCTTCAGCATCCATAATCTTGGATACCTGGGGAGCTTCGCCCCCGAGCAGCTGCCGCGGATCGGTTTCCCGGAGGCGATGAGCGTGCCGGGGAGCCCGTTCGACTACCGCGGCCAGGTCAGCGCGCTCAAGCTCGGCATCGAGTATGCGGACTACGTCGGCACGGTCAGCGAGCGATACGCGGTCGAGATCAGCAGCGACCCCGAACTGGGGTTGGGGCTCGAGGACGTGCTGGCGGCGAAGCGCGAACAGGGTCGTCTTGTCGGGATCCTCAACGGGGTGGACTACAGCGTCTGGGACCCGTCCGTCGATACGCTCATCCCGGCCCGGTACGCCCTCGACGATCGGTCGGGCAAGGAGGTCTGCCGGAGAGCCTTGATCGAGCGCACGGGGCTCACTGTGTCGGATGATCCGATCATCGGGATCGTCTCCAGGCTTGCGGACCAGAAGGGGTTCGATCTGATCCGAGAGGTGGCCGATGAGATCGTGGCGCTCGACGCGCGTCTGGTCGTGCTGGGCACGGGCCAGCCTGAGTACCATGCGTTCTTGAGTGGTCTGGCCGAGCGGCACGCAGGCTCCGTCTCGGTGACGCTTGCGTTCGACAACGCGCTGGCGCATCTGATCGAGGCGGGTTCGGACATGTTCCTGATGCCCTCCCGATACGAACCGTGCGGCCTCAATCAGATGTACAGCCTCCGGTACGGGACGGTACCCATCGTGCGTGCCACGGGAGGTCTGGTCGATACGGTCGAGGACCATGATGCGCGGAGCGGAACGGGTGTGGGGTTCCTGTTCGAGGCGTACGATGCCCGAGAGATGCTTCGCGCCATAGAACGGGCCGTGCGCGCGCGTGCCGATCGGGACGTCTGGGACGGTCTCATCCGACGGGGGATGGCGCTGGATTTCAGTTGGGAGGCGTCCGGGCGACGCTATCTGAGACTCTATGAACAGGCTGCCAAGACGCAGTGAGCAGGGCGGTTGCGGGCGATGATTCCGTCTTGACAGGCAGCGAACGGATGGCTATACTGACCATCTGACGTACCACAGTGCGGGAATAGCTCAGTGGTAGAGCGCCACCTTGCCAAGGTGGATGTCGCGGGTTCGAGCCCCGTTTCCCGCTCCAGACATAGCTGACAGGGGCTGGGCGTCACGGCCCCTGTCTGCACGATACGGCGGCGTAGCCAAGTGGCTAAGGCAGTGGATTGCAAATCCATGATTCCCCGGTTCGAATCCGGGCGCCGCCTCCAGTGTCACATCGGGCCGGTGGCCGGATCCCGTGCGTCTCGCACTCGGGCGCCGGTTGCCGGCCCGATGTTCGTTCCGCCGCCGGGGTGGCGAAACTGGGAGACGCATCGGACTTAAAATCCGCAGGACCTCACGGTCCGTGCCGGTTCGAATCCGGCCCCCGGCACCACACCATCTGCTCGATCCGGCCGACAAGCCGGCCCCTGCATCACGCCATTCGAACCATCCCGACATCATCCCGACCGAGCGCGGTTCAGTTCCACAGTGGAATGATCCCCGCTGTTACAGGGCACAGAGTATGCAAGTTAGCATGTTGCAGAGCGGCTGCGCACGCCCTTCTGTGACACTCCCCATGGAGGGTGGTGCCCTTGAGAACGCACGGCCACACGATACGACGACATCAGATCGACGGCTCCGGACGCACGCTGGCTGCATGCGGCGGATGGTCACGGTGGACGGCGGTGCGCTGGTTCATCCTGACGGTCGCCGTCCTCATGTCGCTCACCCTGGCTTCTTCGGCTCAGGCGGACACGAGCTACCCGAGGATCGCGAACATCTACTTCCCGGACCTGTCGACGGCCGATCTCGGCTCGCTCGCGCGGTGGGATGTGCTGATCCTGCCGAAGCGGGCCGGCGAGACGGCGCAGACAGAGATGGCAACACTCCGGTCGCTCAATCCGGACATCCTTCTGATCGCGCACGCGCCCGTGGGGTATCACGGCGATTGGACGACGCCCCCCATCAACGGCGATCTCGTGGCAGCCATCAACGCGAACGACTGGTGGCTCCGCGACACGGCCGGTGCGCGCATCATCCAGGAGAGCGGCGGGGATGCGATCCTCAACGAGACGGTGTGGTGTCCTCAGAGCCCGGAGGGTGACCGCCTGTGCGACTGGCTTGGCGAGTACATCGCGATGCGACTGGCCGCCGACGACACCTGGGACGGTGTGTTTCTCGATTCGTGCTACGACGAGATCGCCTGGATCAACCAGTGGAATCCGCTTCCGGTCGATGCGGACGGGGACGGCATAGCCGACGACCCCGACGAGCTGAATGCGGCCTGGCGTGCCGGGATGGAGATCCTCACCCTGCGGCTGCGCGAACTGGTTCCCGATGACTTCATCGTGACGACCAACGGGAACAACACGCTCTACGCGCAGTGCAACGGTTCGACCCGCGAGGGGTTCCCACACATGCACGGCGACTGGCTGACGAACATGACCCATCCCGAGTGGGGCTATCAGGCGATCTGCTCGAAGTACGCAGGACCCGTTCTTTCGACGGTCAATACCATGTGGGACGGGCCGATCGAGGGGGGAGAGGTCGTGCGGGACGAGGCATTCGAACGGAAGTTCGCGTTCACCTTCGCGAGCACACTGGTGTACGGCGACGGCTACTTCTCGTTCGACGGCGGGGAGGGGCTCCCCGAGCACTCGCAGGACTGGTGGCACGACTGGTACGACGTTGACCTCGGAGAGCCGCGCGGGCGTTCTGAGGAGGTGACCAAGAGCATCGAATGGGTCGACGACTCTGAGATGGTTCGCAGGAGACGGTTCGAGCGCGGTGCGGTGGTGGTCAACCCCACGACGGTCACGCAGACCGTGGGATTGGGTGGCGTCTACGCGCCGCTGGCCGCGCACAATGGGTCGTTCTACCCGTACGGGGCGATGGTGACGGAGATCGAGGTTGAGCGTCAGTCCGGCGCGTTGGTCGTCGGCACGGGACAGCTTCCGCTGATGCCGTCCGGTCTGGAGTTCACACGGGGGGAGGGCGGCGTGGTGACACTGTCGTGGTCTCCCGTGTCGAGCGCGGTGCGCTACAGCGTGTACCGATCGCACCGTCCGGAGGGGACGCTCAACCCGTGCTACCTCGAGGCGGTCGCCGCCGGGGCGACGTTCATGGACACGCTGGCGATCTGGGAGACTGCGTTCTACCGGGTGGCCCCGATCGATCCGCTGGGGTGCGAAGGACCACCCTCGGAGATCGTCGGTGTCAGACCGCCACGGGGCGTCGGCTGCCACGAGGCCGAACACGAGACCGAGGACGAACACATGACGAGCGGTCCGCCGGGGCCGCGGAATGAAGTACCCGGGCGGGCGGATGGGACCGGGACCGAAGAAGCGCGAGACGAGACGCGTACGAGCGATGAGTACCCGTGGAGCTGCACCGTGGACGTCGACGGGGCGGTGGAGCTGCGCGGAGATGGCGGCGCGGGAGGGGCGGACGCCGAGACGGGTCCGGTCAGGCCGGTCAGCGTCAGTCCGAACCCTGCGCTGTGCTCCACGCGGATCGCTCTCGAGGTCGATTCCGGCTCCCCGCCCGGGGATGATCCGTTGGTCAGCATCTATGACATCCGGGGACGTCTGGTTCACAGGTCCAGAGCCGACACCTGGACAGGGGAGTCGCGGTGTTCGGACTGGAACCTCCGCGACATGGGAGGTGCCCGCGTGGCCGCAGGCTGCTACTTCGTCGTCATCGAGTCGAGAGGAGCCGCACTCCACGGGAAGGTGGTGGTTCTCCCGGACCGATAGGGCGTCGGGACCGGCAACCCGTCGAGCAGCAGTCATGACCAGAAACTCAGCCCGTCCGGAGTCGTCCGGGCGGGTTGTTACTTGCCTTCAGGCACAAAGGTTGCACTTCCAGCATGTATCGCAGCGAACGGCGGCGGCCGAAGGAATGGGGGAACGGCCATGGCGCGTGAGCGAGTGGACCACAATCCGGTATCTGCGAGAAGCGGGCGGAGGTGGCGTGCCGTATGGGGCGGTCTGCCGACTGCTGTGCTCCTCTGTGTGATGCTGTCGACATCCGTGGTCCCCGCGGTCGCGAAGACGCCGGGTTCCTACCCCCGGCTCGCCAATATCTACTTCCCTTCCCTGAGCGGCGCGGTTCTCGAGGACCTGGCTCGATACGACGTCCTCGTGCTCCCGGCACGGGGCGAGGAGCTGACACGCGACGAGCTGGCAGAGCTCCGATGCCTGAACCCGGACATCATCCTCCTGGCTCACATGCCGATCGGATACCACGGCGACTGGGGTTCGCCGAGCATCTTCAGTGATGTGATGGACGCAGCGAACGCCAACGACTGGTGGCTTCGTGACCGGATAGGACAGCGCGTGCGCCTCGGATGCGGTGACTACGTCCTGAACCTGACGACATGGTGTCCCCCCGACGAGGACGGCAGGATCTACAGCGACTGGATGGCGAAGCACATCGCCGATCGCCTTGCTCCTGGCGGTCTGTGGGATGGGGTCTATCTCGACTACTGCATGGACGACATCGCGTGGGTTGGTGACGGACTGGCCTGGGGCGTCGATGCCGACGGGAACGCCCAGGAGGACCCACGCGACGAGCTCAACGAAGCCTGGAGAGCGGGAACGGCGCGCCTCGTCTCCAGGCTCCGCGAGTACGTGGGGCCCGACTACCTGCTCGTGACCAACGGGAACAACACGCTCTACGACGTGTGCGACGGCGGGACGCGAGAGGACTTCCCGAACATGCACGGCGACTGGTACGACAACATCATGGCTCCCGAGTACGGGTACGCTGCGATACAGACGCGGTATCGCGATCCCTCTGTGAACATCATCAACACGATATGGTACGGGGTGGCGGATCCGAACGCCGACATGCCCAGCCCTGCCGCCGAGCAGAAGCTGAGGTACACGCTCGCAAGTACGCTGGTCTACGGGGACGCATACTACTCGTTCGATGGTGGGAGAGGGTTGCCACATCACTGTCAGACATGGTGGCACGAGCTCTTCGAACTCGATCTCGGACAGCCGGTCGATCGCGGTCTGATGGTGGAGGCGTGGCCCGGCGAGTCGCCGTGGATCGAGAACGGCGACATGGTCGCGCAGCGTCAGTTCACCAGAGGCATGGTGGTCGTGAACCCGAGCACGTGCAGCCAGCGCCTCGAACTCGGCGGAGTCTACTACCCGAGCACCTCCTGGAACGGCAGCTTCTATCCGTACCACGCTGCGACGACGAACGACGAACTGGGGTTCTGCTCCGGTGCGTTCTACGCCGGAAGCGGGCGCGTGATCTCGGCGGTGATGGACATCGTGTTCAAGGAGGGGGCCGACGGGAACGTGCTGTTGTCGTGGGACGAGGTGGAGGGCGCGGTCGCCTACGCCGTCTACCGCAGCGATGCGCGGTCGCCGGGCGGCTCCAGCGAGCTCGTGGCGATCGTGGACGGTCCGCAGTACTGCGACGAGCGGACCGACCTCCGGAGTGCCGTGACCTACAGCGTCTCGCCGATCGACGAGATGCTCTGTGAGGGACGCCCCTCCTCACCGATCTCGGTGTCGCCCGATGCCTGGTACGACATGGCGGAGGCGTCGATGTCCGATCTGCCGGACGGGCGAGGGATGCTTCCTGAAGGCCACGAGGCCGTCGCGTACGACGGTCGTGGTGGGAGTCCCGAAGGCCGGCACCACGAGGGTTCCGCTTCGGTGCTTCACGGACCGCTCCCGAACCCGGCCGTGACGGAGTCGACGATCGCCTTCACGCTGGGCGACGACGAGCGCTGGGGCGGGGGGCGTCCGACCTCCGTGACGCTCTTCGATATCCGAGGGCGGATCGTACGCACGCTTCTGGATGATCGGCTCCCCGCCGGTCGTCACGAGACCCGGTGGGATCTCCGCGACGAGAGAGGCGAGCGTGTGGCGGCCGGCTGCTACCTCGTGGCCCTGTCCTCGGGCGAGGAGACCCTGCGTGGCAAGCTCCTCGTCGTCAACTAGGCGACACGCATCCCCTTCCATCCGCAGCTGACCGCTGCTCGACACCATTCTTGACTGGGGCGCGCCCCGGTGATAGCGTCACGCGAACGGGCCACAGGGCGGCCCGCCGACCGCACCGGGGAGGGATCATGAACGGTGTCGACCTTGTCATTCTGGTCATCCTGGCCATCGGGTTCGTCTCGGGTCTCGCGCGTGGCCTCGTCCGGACGCTCTTCGGGCTCGCCGCGCTCGTGCTGGGCATCGTGGCGGCGGCCGGGAGCTTCGGTTACGTGGGCGCCAGCATCTTCGGGTTCCTGCCCGACGAGCGCGTGGGCGAGATCATCGCGTTCATCCTCGTCTTCCTCATCGTCTTCTTCATCATCGCCTTCATCGGTCGACTTGTGGCCAAGGCGCTGAAGCTTGCTGCGCTCGGGTGGGTCGACCGGCTCGCCGGCGGGATTCTCGGCATTCTCATCGCGTCGATCGTCGCCGGCACGCTGCTGCTGCTCGCCGTGCTGGGCGGGTTCCACAAGAGCCCGGCCCTCGCCCATTCCGCGATGGCGCCACGCGTACTGAGTGTCACCGACGCGATCGTAACGCTCGTCCCACAGAACGTGCGGGACGGGTTCGAGGAGGAGTACCGTTCGCTTCGTGGCGAGTGGGAAGAGGCGAGACGCCGCGCCCGGACGCGCCTCGTATAGTCGACCCGGGAGCGACCCGCGTGGCCGTGCCGGACCATCCCGTCGAGACCAGCCTACTGAAAGGGCACCGGATGACTGATGAGCTGAAGCCCGGGCAGCCGGGGAATGAACCCGTCGCAGATGGCGGAGCGATCGACGCCGGTGAGACGGCCGCCACAGCGACAGCGAGTGAGCCGCAGGAGCAGGATGTCGACGTCCTCGGGCAGCTCGGGGTCGATGTCACCGCGCTGGCCGAGAAGGAAGGCGCGGCACAACCCGATCTGTGGGCCGCCCAGACGCGCCGCGTGATGGAGGTTCTCGGGAAGCGAGAACGGCACTCCGCGATCCTGGTGGGACCGCAGGGCGTCGGGAAGCGGGGACTCGTCTTCGCGCTTGCCACGCGTCTGCTCGAGCCCGGCGGACTCCCGCAGCTTCAGGGCAAGCGGCTCATTGAACTCCCGTTCCACCGCGTGCTCGCGGCCGTCAGACAGCAGGGCGACTTCGAGCGGATCGTGTTCCTCGCGATGCGACAGGCGGCGATGCGCGGAGACGCCATTCTCTTCCTCGACAACATCACGAGTTTTCTCGGCGTGACCGGGAGCGGCCAGGCATTGCTGGACGCGTCGTACGCCGTGGAGACCGCGCTTCACCAGCCGGCGCTTCATGTTCTCGGGAGCAGTACGCCGGAACTCCACCGGGCTGCAACGGCCAAGCTGCCGTGGCTCGAACGCGCCATGACGGCCGTCGACGTGCCGGAGCCTTCGCGTGAGGCGACCATCGAGCTGCTCGAGCGGGCCTCTGCCGGGCTGAGGGAGTTCCACTCCGTTTCGATCGGTCGCGACGCGCTCGAGGCGGCCGTCGATCTGTCCGGCTACTTCGTGAAGGAGCGGGTGCTCCCAGGCAAGGCCATGGAACTCCTTGACGAGGCGTCGAGCAAGGCCGTGCTCCGAGCGGGTCGGGGCGGGACCCTCGAGGTCGCCGACGTGACCGCCGCGCTCTCGGAGTGGGTCGGTATTCCGCCCGAGAAGCTGGCCGGTGCCATCAACGGGGAACTTCTCGAACTCGAGACCGTTCTCAAACAGCGCGTCAAGGGTCAGACGTCGTGCATTCGGAAGCTCGCGGACGTCATCAGGGTCTCGCGGCTCGGTCTGGACGCCAGACCGCAGCGGCCCGACGGCGTCTTCCTTTTCGTGGGGCCGCCGGGCGTCGGGAAGAGCGAGCTGGCGCGCGGGCTCGCCGACGAGCTCTACGGGGGCTCGTCGCGGCTGTTCGTGTTCAATATGACGCGCTACTCGGAGGACGACGGGGCGGCGCGGCTCTTCGGGCTCTCGTTCGGTGACGTCGAGCATCAGGGAGACCTGACCCGGGTCGTCGAGCGGTTTCCGCACTCGGTCATCGTGTTCGAGCAGATCGAGCGGACACACCGAGACGTAGCGGTGGCGCTCATGCAGATCTTCCGCGACGGCTACGTCGTGGACGGCCAGGGCCGCCCGGTCGAGTTCTCGGACACGGTCATCATCATGACATCGAACTCGCAGAACCTCCTGCCGTCAGAGGACGACAACGGCGCCGTCGGGTTCAGCCAGGCAACGACCGACAGAGAGGACCGGTACCTTCGGGAGATCCGGGCCGCGGTCGAGAAGTTCTTCCCGTCGGAGTTTCTCGAGGGGATCGATGAGGTCATGCTCTTCGACCCGCTGAGCGATACCGCGCTCCATGAGATCGTGCGGCTTCACCTCGATGACGTTCGCGAAAGGCTGGCCGACCGGGACGTCAGGCTCGAGGTCACCGACGAGGCGGTGGCCCGCATCGCCGAGAAGGGTGCGAGCCGGGAGTACGGCGCACGAAACCTGGGACGCACCGTGGAGGGGCTCGTGCTCAAGCCGATCGCGCGCTTTCTGCTCGGAAACCCGGGCACCATGACCGTCCGGGTCCACGTCGTCGAGGGTGACATCGAGGTGTGCGAAGGGAAGGGTGGCGGGGAGGAAGCGACGTGAGGATGCTGATCGCGGGCGAGCCGGCTGATGGCCCTGGGACAATTGAGGTCATCAACCCGTACGACGGGTCGCTGATCGACACGGTTCCATCGGCCGGGCCGGAACAGGTTGCCGGTGCGCTGGACGCCGCCGAGCGCGGCGCGACGCTGATGGAGTCGATGCCCCGCGTCGAGCGCGCCGCCATCCTCACCCGGGTTGCTTCGGTGCTCGAGACCCGCTCCGAGGAGCTCGCGAGGCTGCTCTGCCGAGAGGTGGGGAAGACCATCCGCGAGGCGCGCGGCGAGGTCGGGCGGGCCGTCCAGACGTTTCTGCTGTCGGCCGAGGAGGCCCGCCGGCTTGCCGGTGAGGTCGTGCCGTTCGACGGCGCGCCGACCGGGACCGACCGGTTCGGCTTCACGCTGCGCGTTCCGGTCGGGATCGTGGTCGCTATCACACCGTTCAACTTCCCGCTGAATCTGGCCGCGCATAAGATCGGCCCGGCGATCGCCGCCGGGAACGCCGTGATCCTCAAGCCCGCAAGCGCGACGCCGCTGACGGACATCGTGCTCGGGGAGATCCTCGTCGAAAGCGGTCTCCCGCCTGAGGCGGTATCCGTGATCACGGGATCCGGGGCGACGGTCGGTGACGCGCTCGTGACGGATCCGAGACCGCGGGTGGTGACCTTCACCGGGAGCGCCGACGTCGGGCGCGCCATCGTGGGGCGCGCCGGACTGAAGCGGTGCTCCATGGAGCTCGGTTCGAACGCGGCCGTGATCGTCGAGCCCGACGGCGACCTCGAAACAGCCGCCGAGCGTTCGATGCGAGGTGCCTTCGCGCTGGCGGGCCAGGTCTGCATCTCGGTCCAGCGAGTGCTCGTTCACACGTCCGTCTACGACGCGTTTCTCGAGCTGGCAGTCGCGGTGACCGAGGGGCTCCACGTCGGCGATCCGGCCGACGAGCGGACAGACATCGGTCCGATGATCGACGTGCGCGAGGCGCGCCGGGCAGAAGCGTGGATCGAGGATGCCCTGTCCGTCGGGGCACGGCGCGCGACGGCGGGTGGCCGCGGCGATTCCATCACGGGGGCGCTCCTGAACCCGACGGTCCTGACTGACGTCGCGACGGACGCCAGGCTCTGGTGCGATGAGGCGTTCGCCCCCGTCGTCTGTTTTCGACCCTACTCGACACTGGACGAGGCCATCGGTCTCGTGAACGAGTCGCGCTACGGGCTTCAGGCGGGGATCTACACGGATGATCTGGAGGCGGCGCTCGAGGCCGCGCACCGGATCCGCTGTGGCGGGGTGATGGTCAACGATGTTCCGACCTGGCGCGTGGACCTCATGCCGTATGGCGGCGAGAAGGACAGCGGCCTGGGCCGTGAGGGCCCACGCTACGCGGTTGAGGAGATGAGCGAGCAGCGCGTGGTGGGCATCCGCCGGCGTTCCCGCGTTTCCGCTTGACAGGCGTCCGGATTCATCGTATCTTCATATGTTCAGAAATCGAGCTATCCGGGTGGTCGTTTCGGCCGTGTTGGACAGCTCGAAATCTGGACCCGGGCGATTAGCTCAGCTTGGTTAGAGTGCCTGCTTGACATGCAGGAGGTCACTGGTTCGAGTCCAGTATCGCCCACCACATCGATAGAGCAAGAAGGAGCATTCCGCTTCTCACCTCGAGGCAGCGTCACACGCCGAAGAGGTTGGATGAACCGCTCGCCGGCCCAAGGCCCGCGCGCGGATCGACGGGATGCCATCACGCATCCCGTTCGTCGTATCAGACCGCCGGCAGGGCCGGCACGGGGAAGGAGGCAAGTTGGCCATACAGACGCCGCGCATCAATCGTCGGATCAGAATCCCCCAGGTGCGAGTCATCGACAGCGACGGCACGCAGATCGGGGTGCTTCCGACGTCTGAGGCGCTAGCGCTTGCCGAGGACCGTGGTCTCGACCTCGTGGAGGTCTCGCCCAAGGCGAGGCCGCCAGTCTGCAAGATCATGGACTACGGCAAGTACATGTATGAGCAGAACAAGAGCGCCAAGGAGGCGAAGAAGCGACAGCACGTGACGGTCGTCAAAGAGATCAAGATGCGGCCGAAGATCGAGAAGCACGACTACGACTTCAAGCTCCGTCACGCGCGCGAGTTTCTGGAGGACGGCGACAAGGTCAAGTGCACCGTCATCTTCCGGGGAAGAGAGCTCGCCCACAAGGAACTCGGTGCCAAGATCATCAACCGCGCCGTCGAGGACCTGTCGGATGTCGCGCAGGTCGAGGTCCCGCTCCGACACGAGGGGCGAAGCATCGTGCTCGTCCTCGCGCCGCTGCCGGCCTCGAAGAAGAAGGACAAGGAGAACGAGAAGGAGAAGAGAAAGGGCGACGATGCCGAAGATCAAGACGCATAAGGGAGCCGCGAAGCGCTTCAAGCGGACCGCCTCCGGCAAGTTGAAGAGGAACAAGGCCTACACGGGCCACTTCTTCATCCGGAAGGGCTCCACGCAGAAGCGGAACCTGCGCAAGGCAGGGTACGTCTCAGACGCCGACAAGAAGAGAATCGACAGGCTGATGCCGAGTTAGGAAGGACCCGCAGCAATGTCCAGGTCGACAGGAGCACCTGCGTCTCGCAGGCGAAGGAAGAAGATACTCAAGGCCGCCAAGGGGTACCGGGGTGGCAGAGGCAAGCTCATCCGGACAGCGACCGAGACCGTGCACCGCGCAGGGCAGTACGCCTACCGGGACCGGAAGCGTCGGAAGGGCGACATGCGCAGACTGTGGATCATCCGCATCAACGCCGGCGCACGGATGCACGGACTCTCGTACAGCCGATTCATGCACGGGCTCAAGGCCGCCAACATCGAAGTCGATCGGAAGATGCTCGCTGAGATGGCGATCGACGACGAGGCGGGTTTTGCGAGGCTGGCCGAGATCGCGAAGGGGAGTCTGGAACAGGCGTAGGGACCGGCGGAGGGTGGCGACGTGCTGAAGCGGCTTGAAGAGCTGAGAGCGGAAGCCACGGACCTTCTCGGGAGCGCCTCGAGCGAGACCGAGCTCGAGGAGCTGCGTGTCAGGTTCCTGGGCCGCAAGAGCGAGTTGAACCAGGTGTCCCGCGGGCTCGGGGGGATGGAACCGTCCGAGCGCAAGGCCGTGGGGCAGGCCGTCAACGCGCTGAAGAAGGAACTTGGCGCGCTGCTCGAGGAGGCACGCGAGCGTCTCGCGGGCGGCGGCGACGCGAAGCCGGGGCTCGACCTCACGCTGCCGGGACGGCGGCCGTGGGTCGGACGTCGGCATCCGGTCATGCGCACCCTCGCGAGGCTCGAGGAGATCTTCACGCTCCTCGGATTCGAGGTCGCACTCGGGCCGCACATCGAGGATGACTTCCACAACTTCGAGGCACTCAACATCCCGGCCGATCATCCGGCGCGGGACATGCACGACACGTTCTACGTTGAGGGCGACCGCTTGCTGAGAACGCACACCTCGCCCGTTCAGATTCGGACCATGCGGTCGAGGAAGCCCCCGATCCGCATCATCGCGCCCGGCCGGGTCTTCCGCAATGAGACCCCGGACGCCTCGCACAGCGCCGAGTTCATGCAGCTCGAGGGGCTCTATGTCGACCGGAACGTCCGGTTCGGCGAGCTCAAGGGCGTGCTCACGCGGTTCCTGCGCGAGCTCTACGGACCCGACGTGGCCGTCCGTCTGCGTCCAGGGTTCTTCCCGTTCACAGAACCGTCCGCCGAGATCGACGTGGAGTGCCGCGTCTGTCACGGCAGGGGCTGCAGCGTCTGCAAGCAGACCGGCTGGGTCGAGCTGCTGGGCGCCGGCATGGTCGACCCCAGGGTGTTCCAGGCCGTCGGGTACGACCCGGACGAGATCAGCGGATACGCCTTCGGTCTTGGCGTGGACCGCATCTGCATGATGGAGACCGGAATCGATGACATCAGGCTGCTCATGGAGAACGACCTGAGGCTCCTCAGGCAGGTCTGATACGGGTCGGCACTGCCGGTGGTGAGCCCGCCGGACCGCGCCGGCGTGCAGTCGCCGGTGATGCGACCCTGGGATGATACGACCCCGGAGATGATCCGATGAACGTCAGCCTCACGTGGCTCCGCGACTACGTCGACATCGAACTCGACGCGCCGGCCCTGGCCCGGAAGCTCACGGAGACCCTCACTGAGACGGAACTCGTCGAGTCGCCGGCGGCGGGTGTGGCCAACGTTGTGACCGCGCGTGTCGTCACCGTCGACGGGCACCCGAACGCTGACCGGCTGAAGGTCTGCGTCGTCGACTGGGGAGCGGGGTCGAGCACGGTTGTCTGCGGCGCGCCGAACGTACGCGCCGGCATGACCACCGCGCTTGCGCTTCCCGGTGCCGTCATCGCGGGGGGACGTGAGGTCGGCGCAGCGACCATCCGCGGCGTGGCCTCAGGCGGCATGCTGGCCTCGCTCGAGGAGCTGGGGCTCGAGGAGCACTCGGACGGGATCATCGAACTCGATGAGAGTGTCGAACTCGGACTCGACATCCGCGAGGCCCTCGGGGTCGACGAGTCCGCGCTCGAGGTGGACGTCCAGCCGAACCGCCCCGACTGCATGGGGATGATCGGGGTCGCCCGCGAGGTCGCGGCGGCTCTGTCAAAGGAGCTTCGCACGCCGGCGATCGAGCTCTCCGAGACCGGCGAACCGGCGGCTTCGGACGTGACCGTGACCGTCGAGGACAGCGTCGGCTGTCCGCGGTACGTCGGCCGCGTCATCCGCGGCGTGACGATCGGCCCTTCGCCGAAGTGGCTCGTCGAGAGGCTTCAGAGCGTCGGCATCCGCTCGATCAACAACGTCGTCGACATCACCAATTTCGTCATGCTCGAGTACGGGCATCCGATCCACGCCTTCGACCTCGACCGGCTCGCATCGCGCGCCATCGTGGTGCGGCGGGCCCGCGCGGGGGAGGTTCTCACGACCCTCGACGGCGAGGACCGGAAGCTCGACCCGGAGCACCTCCTCATCTGCGACGGGGACAAGCCTGTCGCGCTCGCCGGTATCATGGGCGGTGAGAACTCGGAGGTCGTCGAGAGCACGACCGACATCCTGCTCGAGTGCGCGTGGTTCGATGCGCCGACGGTGCGCCGCGGGGCCCGCCGTCTCGCCATGCGGACCGACGCGTCGCAGCGTTTCGAGCGCGGTATCGACCCGCTCGCCATGGATGACGTCACGGACCGAGCGTGCGCGCTCTTCGCGGAGCTGGCGGGTGGCGACGTGGCCCCCGGTCGTGTCGAGGACGGCCCCGGCGGATACGAACCACGGACGATCACGGTGCCCGTGGCACGGGTGCGCGCCATGCTCTCGTCGTCGTCCGGCGAGCCCTTGATGACGGTCGAGACCGTCACCGGCGCGCTCCGACGGTTGGGGTACTCGATCGTCGGGACCCCGTCCGAACACGCGGTCGAAATCGCGATCCCGTCGTTCCGTCCGGACGTCACCGACGTCGCCGACCTGATCGAGGATGTCGCGCGGATGATAGGCTACGGCCACATCGTGGCCGAGGTGCCGTACCACTCGTTGACGCCGACGCCCGACGTCGGGCAGCGGATGCGAACGGCAGCCTGCGAAGCGATGGTCGGGCTGGGACTGATGGAGGTCTTCACGACCGCCTTCGTGGGCGCGGACCAGGAGGGACGCGCGCGCGGGGCGGGCGCCGGACTGGGCGGCGGGGCGGTCGAGCCGGTCGTGCTGGCCAACCCGGTCAACAAGGAGATGCCTCTGATGAGGACGTCGCTCCTTCCGGGGATGCTCGACGTCGTCCGGCGGAACGTCAACGTGGGTGAGAAGGCCGTGCGCATCTTCGAACTCGGGAAGACCTATTGGAAGGAAGGTGGGGAGTACCGCGAGCGGTGGTCGCTCGCCGTCGCGCTCTGGGGACTCGCGGAGCCTTCGGTGTGGGGACGAGCGCCGAGGGACGCCGACTTCTACGACATATCGGGCGTCGTCGCCGGGTTGGCGGAAGCCCTCAAGGTTGACAGCCTGAATCTCTCCTGCTACGATGACGAGATGATGGGTGAGGGCGCCTCAGCACAGGTGACGCGGGCCGGTGAACCGGTCGGTGTCGCCGGAGCGCTCTCGGATGAACAGGCGGCAGCGTGGCATCTTCCCGAGGGCGTCTTCGTCCTCGAACTCAATGCCGACGCGCTGCTTGCGGGCGCACGTCTGAGCGGGACGTACGAGGAGCTTCCTCGCTTCCCGGCCAGCCGGCGCGACATCGCCCTGGTTCTCGACGAGAGGGTCCCCGCCGGGGACGTCATTGCCGAGATCGAGACGCAGGGTGAGGAGCTGCTCACGGGTGTCGGCGTGTTCGACGTGTACTCCGGCGGGCAGCTGGAGCCCGGGACGAGGAGTCTCGGGGTGGCGCTGACGTACATGTCGCGTGAGCGGACGCTGACCGATTCCGAGGTCGACGCCGCGCACGCGAAGATCGTCAGCCGTTTGAAGGAACGTTTCGCGGCCGGCCTCCGGACATAGCGGGGGCACGAAGAGGTTTCATCATGCAGTTGCCCGGACTCGATGAACTCGAAGCCCTCGTGATGAGGGCCGTCGAGCAGATTCGCACTCTCAAGACCGAGAACGCGGAGCTGAACGATCGGATCCGGGTGTTGGGAAAGGAGCTGGATGACCTGACCGAGCAGCTGGAGGCTGTGGTGTCGGGTCAGAAGGTCGATTCCAGGAAGCGGAAGCGCATCGAGAAGAGACTGCAGTCGATCAGCGAGAAGCTCGGCTAGCGTCCTCTCTATGTCGGGAGCTCCCTACGGGTCCTTAGCGCTTGCGGGCGGCGAAGCCGGCCGGAAGAGCCGGGGACAGGGAGAGGCCCGGCCGGAAAAGCGGGAACATGAACAGCGTCAAGGTTGAGATCTACGGCTCGGAGTATCGGATCAAGGGCGACGCGGACCCGGAGTACATCCGGGAGATCGCGCACTACGTCGACAGCAAGATGCGCGAGGTCAACGATGACGCGTCCCTTGGATCGTCGCTGAAGGTGGCCATACTGGCCGCCCTCAACATCGCCGGGGAGCTCTTCGGCGAGCGCGACGACAGGAACAAGCTCCTGGCGAGCGTCCAGGAGCGTGCCGAGGAGATGTCGCAGACCATGTCTGCCGAACTCGACGAGTGAGCCGTCCGGATCTCTCCGTCTGTTCTGCCGTCGCTGACGTGACGGCCGGGCTGCGTGTCGCCGCATTCGGGTGCACGGCCTGACGATCTCGCCCCGACCACCTCTCGGTCCCCTTCCAGCGTTCCGCCTCTGTTCTCCCGGAATCACCCCGGCGTCGATCCCGTGTCGCGCGAGCGCGTCTGTCGCGCCCGCGCCCACCAGCGGGTTTCCGGAGGGGCGGGAGTGAGCGACGATTCCGGCATCAGGACCCTCTTCGATCAGAGCGCGCCGGCGACAAGGCGGCCGCTGGCGCGACGGATGCGGCCGAGGATGCTCGACGAGTACGTCGGGCAGGCCCACATCCTCGGAGAGGGGAAGCTCCTGAGGCGCGCGGTCGAGACCGACCGTCTGTTCTCGATGATCCTCTACGGGCCGCCCGGTATCGGCAAGACCTCGCTGGGGCAGGTCGTCGCGCTGGCGACGGGTTCGAAGCTCGTCTCCCTCAACGCCGTCGGTGACGGGGTCGGGGAACTCCGCACGGAGCTGGCGGCGGCGCGGGTCCGCGCTCCGAGGCGGACGATTCTCTTCATCGACGAGGTGCACCGGTTCAACAAGGCCCAGCAGGACGTGCTCCTCGCGCCGCTCGAGAACGATGTTGTGACCATGGTCGGGGCGACGGCGGAGAACCCGTTCTTCTACCTGAACAAGGCGCTGCTGTCGCGCGTTCAGGTGTTCGAGCTGCGACCTCTGGCCGATGAGGAGATCCGCGGACTCCTGATGCGAGCGCTCGAGGAGCCGGAGCGGGGACTCGGTGAGTACCCGGTCGATCTGACCGGTGAGGCGCTCGACCACCTGGTCGACAACTCGCTCGGCGACGCGAGGAAGGCGCTGGCGGCGCTCGAGCTGGCGGTTCTGAGCACGACGCCGGATCGCGCGGGCACGATCCGCATCACGCTCGACGTCGCGGCCGAGTGCCTGATGAAACGGGTCGTCCGGTACGATCGTGACGGCGACACGCACTACGACGTCGCCTCGGCTCTCATCAAGGGCATTCGTGGTTCACAGCCGGACGCGGCCCTGCACTGGGTCGCGAGGATGATCGCCGGCGGCGAGGACCCGAGGTTCATCGCGAGACGCCTGGTCATCTCGGCCTCCGAGGATATCGGGCTGGCCGATCCGCACGCGCTCGGGATCGCGGTGGCCGCGGCGCGGGCGACCGAGATGCTCGGCATGCCCGAGGCCAGGTACGCGCTCGCGGAAGTCGCCGTCTATCTGGCGACGGCTCCGAAGAGCAGAAGCTGCGCGGACGCCATCGCGGCGGCCGTGGAGGATGTGGAACGGGGGGACGCCTTCGAGGTTCCGGAGCACCTGCGCGATGCGAGCTTCGCGGGGGCTCGGAGGCTCGGTCACGGGGATGGGTATTCGATGCCTGGCTCCGAGGCCGAAGGGAGGGGTCAGGAGTACATCCCGGATGCGCGCGTGTACTACCGGCCCGGTGACAGCGAGTTTGAGAGGGAGGTCCGGGCGCGTCTCGATGCGTGGGACGCGGCTCGCGGCGGTGATGCCGACGGCGAGCCTGACACGCTGGGGAACGCGACCGACGAACGCGGACCGGACCGCAATGACGATAGAGTGGAGGGGTAGAGCGATATGGGCAATAACCCGATGGTCGTGGTGGCGCTGACGTTCGTCGTTGGCGGAGTCGTCTTTGTTGCGGGATGGTTCGCGCGCAGGATCGTGGACCGCAGCAAGGTCATGAGTGCCGAGGAACTTGCCGAGAAGATCGTGCGAGAGGCGCAGCGCGAGTCCGAGACGCAGAAGAAGGCCGCCATTCTCGAGGCCAAGGACGAGTGGTACAAGGCGAAGGCGAAGTTCGAGGACGAGACACAGCAGACGCGGTCCGAGATCGAGAAGCGAGAGCGGCAGATCGAGAAGCGCGAGGGGAATCTCAGCAGGAAGGTCGAGTTCATCGAGAAGCGGGAGAAGGAACTCGATCAGAAGGAGACCGAGGTCAAGACAGGCGAGGCTGCGCTCACCGAGCGCAGCGAGAAGCTGTCGCACCTTATCGACGAGCAGAACGAGCGGCTTGAGCGGATCGCGGGCATGAACCGCGACGACGCCAAGAAGCTGCTCATCAAGAATATGGAGAGCGAGGCAAGGCTCGAGGCGGCCCGCATGGTCAAGGACATCCGCGACGAGGCGCGTCGGCAGGGTGACAAGGAGGCGAAGGAGATCCTGACCCTCGCGATCCAGCGGTGCGCCGCCGATCACGTCGTCGAGTCGACGGTGTCGGTCGTCAACCTTCCCAACGACGAGATGAAGGGCCGCATCATCGGCCGCGAGGGACGGAACATCCGGGCGTTCGAGACCGCGACGGGGATCGACGTCATCGTCGACGACACCCCCGAGGCCGTCATTCTCTCCGGGTTCGATCCGGTGCGGCGCGAGGTCGCGCGGATCGCGCTGGAGAAGCTCATCTCGGATGGCCGCATCCATCCGGGACGTATCGAGGAGGTCGTCGAGAAGGTCGCCAAGGAGCTCGACCAGCAGATCGTCGAGTTCGGTGAGGAGGCCAGCCTCGACGTCGGCATCCACGATCTCAAACCCGAGATGATCAAGCTCCTGGGCCGGCTCAGGTACCGGACGAGCTACGGTCAGAACGTGCTCCAGCACTCGAAGGAGGTTGCGTTCCTCTGCGGTCTCATGGCGAGCGAACTCGGATTCGACGTAACGGTCGCGCGGCGTGCCGGTCTGCTCCACGACATCGGCAAGGCCGTCGATCACTCCATGGAGGGAACGCACGCGGGGCTCGGAGCGGAGCTGGCGCGGCGGTACGGCGAAGACGACATCGTGGTCAACGCCATCGAGTCGCATCACGAGGACGTCGAACCGCAGAGCCTCATCGCGGTGCTGGTCCAGGCGGGCGACGCGGTCTCCGGGGCGAGGCCCGGCGCGAGACGCGAGACGCTCGAGACCTACATCAAGAGGCTCGAGAAGCTCGAGTCGATCGCGGGCTCCTTCCAGGGTGTCGAGAAGTCGTTCGCCATCCAGGCGGGTCGTGAGATCCGCATCGTGGTGCAGCACAAGAAGATCGACGACGCGCGGGCCGAGGCCCTGGCATCCGCGGTCGCGAGGAAGATCGAGGCCGAGCTCAAGTACCCGGGACAGATCAAGGTGGTCGTGCTCCGGGAGACCCGGGCCGTCGACTACGCCAAGTAGGCGAAAGGGGAGCGCGTGCGCATCCTGTTCGTGGGCGACGTCTTCGGCCGTCCCGGGCGAAGGGCTCTGGCTGAGGTGCTGCCGGACCTCGTCCGGGAGCACAACGTCGAGTTGACGATCGCCAACGGTGAGAACGCGGCCGGCGGCATAGGCATCACCGCGTCGACCGCGTCGGAGGTATTCGGGGCCGGCGTCGATCTCATCACGGGCGGCAACCACATCTGGGACAAACGGGACAGCATCCCGTTCGTCTCGTCGTGTGATCGTCTCGTGCGCCCGGCCAACTACCCGCCGGGAACGCCCGGCGTCGGGCACGGTCTCTTCACCACGAGGAACGGCAACACGGTCGGCGTCGTGAACCTGCAGGGCCGTGTCTTCATGCAGGCGGTCGACTGCCCGTTCCGGGTTGGGGCCGAGCTCGTGAGCGAACTCCTGGAGTCGACGTCGATCGTCCTGGTCGACATACACGCCGAGGCGACAGCTGAGAAACTGGCGCTCGGGTGGTACCTGGCTGGCCGTGCATCGGCGGTCCTCGGAACCCACACGCACATCCAGACGGCCGACGAGCGGATTCTCGAAGGGCACACCGCGTACATCACGGATGTCGGGATGACCGGTCCCGAGGAGTCGGTGATCGGTGTCAAGACCGAGCTGTCGGTGGCGCGTTTCGTTACCCAGCTTCCTCACCGGTTCGAGCCGGCGACGGGACCGTGCGTGCTCAACGCCGTGCTGCTGGTCATCGACGACGCGACCGGGGGCGCGTTGAGCATCGAGCGTGTCAACGCCAGGACGACAGGGAGCTGATGGTCCGGCGCCGGTGCGACCGTCATGGGAGGAGGAGCCAGCGTGGAGACCAGAATCCTCAGGGGGAAACCCCTGGCCGCCGCGATGCGAGCGGAGGTGGCGGCGAGAGCTGCGGCGCTCCGCGACGCGGGGATCGTCCCCACACTGGCGGTCGTGCTCGTGGGGGATGACGCCGCGTCTCGCATCTACTCAGCGAGTATCCAGAAGGCCGGGGCGAAGCTCGGCGTGGACGTGCGGCTCCTCGAGCTCGATGCGGCCATCGGCGGCGACGGCGTGCGGAACGCGCTCGAGGCGCTGGGAGCGGACCCCGAGGTTCACGGCATCATCGTCCAGCAGCCGCTGCCGAAGGACGTTCCCGGAGACGTCGTCGACGCGCTGCCCTTCGCCAAGGATGTCGACGGGGCCACCGCCGAGAGTCTCGGCAGGCTGCTCGCGGGTCGGGAGGCCTTCGCGCCGGCGACCGCGCAGGCCGTCGTCGAAGTGCTCGATCGTGCGGGTATCGCTGTCAACGGCCGTCACGTGGTCATCGTGGGGCGGTCGGCCGTCGTCGGCAAGCCGCTGGCGTGTCTGCTGCTGCGGAAGGGCGACGTCGGGAACGCAACCGTTACGATCTGTCACACCGGTACGAGCGACCTGGCCGCGATGACAAGAACGGCCGACATCCTGGTCGCGGCCATGGGCGTGCCCGAGGCCGTTCGGGGCGACATGCTCGCGGAGGGCGTCGTGGCCATCGACGTGGGCGTCAACCGCGTCGAGGACCCCGGGAGCGAGAAGGGCTACCGCGTCACGGGAGACATCGCGGCCGACGAGGCGACCGGTGTGGCGGCCGCGCTCACTCCGGTCCCGGGCGGCGTGGGAACGCTCACGACGACGATCATTCTCGGCAACGCCGTGACGGCGGCCGCGGCGAACGGCTAGACGTTCGCCCGGGCCGTCGGCCGTCAGCGGCTGCAGCGGCTTCGCTGACTGCACACTTCCCCTGCCGTGAGGAGAAACGCCGTGTCCGAGGAACTCCTGCAGGACGAGACGAGGCAGGTCCGCTCGGTCAGCGAGGTGACGGGGATGGTCAAGAACGTCCTCGAGTCCTCGCTGCCCTCGGTGTGGGTCGAGGGCGAGCTGTCCAACTTCAAACATCACTCCTCGGGTCACATGTACTTCACGCTCAAGGACGACAAGAGCGCGCTGCCCTCGCTGATGTTCAAGTTCGCCAACCAGAAGCTCGCCTTCCGGCCGGACAACGGCATGCGGGTCGTGGCCTGGGGACGCATCAAGGTCTATGAGCCACAGGGACGCTACCAGCTCTACGTGGAGCGCATGCGTCCGTCGGGTATCGGCGCGCTGGCGCAGGCGTTCGAGGATCTCAAGAAGCGTCTCGCGGACGAGGGGCTGTTTGACCCCGAGCACCGCAAGCCGCTCCCCGAATTCCCCCGGGTTGTCGCCGTCGTGACCTCGCCGACCGGCGCCGCGGTGCGGGACGTCATCCGCGTGGTCCGCGCGCGAGCCCCGATGACCGAGATCGTCGTCATCCCCTCCGTAGTTCAGGGCGCCGACGCGGCTCCCTCGATCGTCCGGGCCATCCAGGCGCTCGACGCATGGGGTGGCGCGGATGTCGCCATCGTCGGGCGCGGTGGTGGCTCGCTCGAGGACCTCTGGGCGTTCAATGAGGAGGCCGTCGCGCGTGCCATTCACGCCGCGAGAACGCCGATCATCTCCGCCGTCGGACACGAGGTGGATGTGACGATCGCGGACTTCGTCGCGGACGCGAGAGCCGCCACGCCGTCGAACGGCGCGGAGCTGGCCGTGCGCGAGGGTGCGGACGTATCCAGGCGGGTGGAGGCACTCGACCGGCGGTTGAGCGGCGCGATGCGAGGCATGCTCGCCGGGCTCTCGGACCACGTCGAGCGGCTTCACACGGCCTACGCATTCAAACTCCCCAGGGAGATCATCGAGCGTTCCGCGCAGCGCGTCGACGAAGCCACGCGCCGCGCGTCGTCGTCCGTGGCACAGCTCGTCGCGGCGCGACGGGCCGAGGTCGCCAGGCACGAGACGGCCCTGAGGCTCTCTGACCCCCGCGGCATCATGGCGCGAGGCTACGCGGCTGTCTCGGTGCTCCCGGCGTCGAAGCCGCTGAGGTCGGTCGACGACGTCGAGGCCGGCGGCGAGGTGCGCGTGACCGTGGCCGATGGGCGTCTCGACTGCAGCGTTCTGAGGGTATCGGATTCCGACGGGAGGACGTCGTGAGCAAGAAGAAGCTGACCTTCGAGGAGGAGCTGGCGCGTCTCGAGGAACTCGTCGAGCGTCTCGAGAGCGGTGAGCTGGGGCTCGAGGAGTCGCTGAGCACGTTCGAGGAGGGGACGAAGATCGCGCGAGGTCTCGTGAAGGTTCTGGAGAAGGCGGAGGGACGGGTGGCGAAGCTCACCGAGGACGCCGACGGATTCGTGCTCGAACCGTTCGAGCCGGCCGAGGAGGCGTAGGTGGACGAGCGGCTCAAGCGGAGACTCGCCGAACGCAGGGCGCTTGTCGAGGAGGAGCTCTCCCGATTGCTGCCGGAGTCGGGCGAGGGCTTCTCGCGGTTGACCGAGGCGATGCGGTACAGCGTCTTCTCGGGTGGGAAGCGGCTCCGACCGATCCTCGCCGTCGAGGCGGCGGAGCTTGCCGGGGGAGACGCGCGAGCGGCCCTGACATCGGCCTGCGCGACCGAACTCGTGCATACGTACTCGCTCATCCACGACGACCTCCCCGCCATGGACGACGACGACACGCGTCGGGGCCGGCCGACCTGCCATCGCGCGTTCGACGAGCCGCTGGCCATCCTGGCCGGCGACGGGCTGTTGACTGCCGCGTTCGAGTTCATCGCGGCGAACGAGAGGCTCCCCGCGTCAGCCCGGGTCGCGGTCGCGCTCGAGCTCGCGCGGGCCAACGGCAGGGACGGCATGGTCGGTGGGCAGGCCGCAGACATCGCGCTCGAGGGACAGGAGCCCGACATCAGGGCCATCGAGTATATTCACACGCACAAGACGGGGCTGCCGCTCCGGGCGGCCGTGCGGATCGGAGCCATCTGCGCAGGCGCCGGTGAGGAGGACCTCGCGAGGCTGACGTCGTACGGAGAGGGGATCGGTCTGGCGTTCCAGATCGCGGACGATCTGCTCGATGAGACGGGGACGGCCGAGGAGATGGGCAAGGCCGTCGGCAAGGACCGGGCGCGTGGTAAGATGACGTATCCGCGGGTCGTCGGGCCTGAAGTGGCCTCGGGCCGGGCCCGCGAGCTGATCGCGGGAGCCACCGAAGCGCTCGAGCCGTACGGCGACCGGGCGTGGGTGCTTGCCGGGATCGCGGCCTACATCATCGACCGCCGCAGCTAGGGGAATGATGTCCAGACTGCTCGACAGGATCGACGCACCGGCCGACCTTCGATCGCTCACGATCGATGAGCTCACAACGCTTGCCGGAGAGCTCCGGGAGGAGATCATCCGTGTCGTCTCGAAGACGGGCGGGCATCTCGCCCCGAGTCTTGGCGTCGTCGAACTCACGCTGGCCCTCCATCGCGTCTTCGAGTCCCCTCGCGACAGCATCGTCTGGGACGTCGGGCATCAGAGCTACGTTCACAAGATCATCACCGGTCGGCGCGACAGCTTCGAGAGCCTGAGGCAGTACGGTGGCATCGCAGGGTTCCCGCGTCGGGAGGAGAGCCCGCACGACGCGTTCAACACGGGTCACTCGAGCACGTCGATCTCCGCGGCTCTCGGTATGGCGTGCGGACGCGCGCTTCTCGGCGAACGTGGCAGATCGATCGCTGTCATCGGTGACGGCTCCCTGACCGCGGGACTCTCGTTCGAGGGACTCAACCAGGCGGGTCATCTCAAGAAGGACCTCATCGTCGTCGTCAACGACAACCGCATGTCCATCTCGAACAACGTCGGTGCGCTCTCGCAGTACCTGACGCGGCTCAGGACCGCGCCCACGTATCACCGGCTCGAGTCCGAGGTCTGGGAGATCATGGGCCGCATTCCCGCCGTCGGCGCCCGAGCGCGGGAGCTGACGAGTCGTGTGCTCGAAGGCATCCGTGGCGTCTTCACGCCGGGCATGCTCTTCGAGGAGATGGGTTTCAAGTACTTCGGTCCACTCGACGGTCACAACGTGGAGCTTCTCGTTGAGGCGTTCGAGCGGCTCGCGTACATCGAGGGGCCTCTGCTCGTCCACGTCATCACGCAGAAGGGGAGAGGGTACGGTCCGGCCGAGGAGGACGCCTCGCGGTTCCACGGACTGGGTTCCTTCGACAAGGCCACCGGGACGTCCCGCGCGAAGCCCAAGGCCATCTCGTACACCGAGGCCTTCGGTCGGACGCTCACGACGTTGGCGGACGACGACGACCGCATCGTGGCGATCACGGCGGCGATGCCCGGAGGGACTGGACTCGCCACCTTCGCGAAGCACCATCCGGACCGATTCTTCGACGTGGGGATAGCGGAGCAGCACGGAGTCACGTTCGCGGCCGGACTCGCGACCACCGGACTCACGCCGGTCGTCGCGATCTACTCGACGTTTCTCCAGCGCGCGTACGACCAGATCATCCACGACGTCTGTCTGCAGAACCTGCCGGTCAGGCTGATGATCGACCGCGGGGGGATCGTGGGCGACGACGGTCCGACCCATCACGGCGTGTTCGATCTGACCTTCCTGCGCGCCGTCCCGAACCTGGTCGTGATGGCGCCGAAGGACGAGAACGAACTGACCCGGATGGTCCGCACGGCGATTGAGCGTGACGAGGGTCCGACGGCCGTGCGCTATCCGCGCGGCGCGGGACTCGGCGTGCGGATGGACTTCCACCCGGAGCCGCTGGCGATCGGCGAGGGCGAGCGACTGCGGGCGGGGGAGGATGTCTCGTTGATCGCCATCGGATCGATGGTTCAGGTGGCCGTCGCGGCCGCCGCGATCCTCGAGGCCGACGGCATCGAGGCGTCGGTCGTCAACGCGCGCTTCGTCAAGCCCCTCGACAGGAAGCTGATCCTCGAGGAGGCCGAGACCACGCGTCGCGTCGTCACGATCGAGGAGAACGTCATCGGCGGCGGGTTCGGCGCCGGGGTGCTGGAGCTCCTGCAGTCCGAGGGCCTGGACGACGTGCGCGTGCGGGTTCTGGGACTGCCGGACGAGTTCGTGACCCACGGTCCGAGGGACCAGCTGCTTGCGGACTGCCGTCTGACGGCGGACGACGTGGCGGAACGCGCGAGGGGGCTGGTCGTCTCCTCGGCGGAGCGAGCCCCGGCGCAGCGGCGGCTTCCGGGTGTGGAGTAGTGGACGGGCAGTCGACGAAGGAGAACGTGCCAATGAGGACGGTCGGCATCATCGGAAACCCGACGAAGTCGGGAGTCAGTGGCGCGGCCACGCTGGTCGCGCGATGGTGTGATGACAGGTCGCTTCGCCTGCTCTCGGATGAGCCGGTGGCGGACGTGATGCCCGACGGCGTCCCCTCGGTCCCGGAGGAGCAGCTTGTGGAGGAGGCCGACATCCTGTTCGCCTTCGGCGGCGACGGGACCCTGCTCTCGGCCGCGCGCCGCGTGGCGGCGGCCGGCCGGTCGACGCCCATCATCGGTGTCAACATGGGCAGTCTCGGGTTCCTCACGCAGATCGCCGAGGACGAGTTCCCGGAGATTCTCGACAAGCTCGATCCGGGTGATCTTCCCGTGAGCGAGCGGATGATGCTCTCAGTCCGCGTTGACGGATGTGACGACCGCTGTCTCGCCCTCAACGACGTCGTCATCGCCAAGGGAGCGGCGTCCCGTATGCTCTCGTTCGAAGCCAGCGTCAATGGGGAGCTGGTGACGCGATACGCGGCCGACGGGTTGATCCTCGCGACGCCGACCGGATCGACGGCGCACTCGATCTCCGCGGGGGGGCCGGTTGTCGCGCCGAACGTCGAGGCCGTCATCGCCACGCCGATCTGTCCGCACACGCTCAGCATGCGTCCGCTCGTGATCCCGCCGTCCGCGACGATCGAGGTCGACATGCTCTCGTGCGACGACCGCACGATCGTGACCGCGGATGGGTTCCGCGTGTTCGGTGTGACGGCCGGCGACCGCGTCATCGTCGAGCGGGCCGAGCAGCGCGCCCGGCTCGTCGACGTCGCCGAGCGGTCGTACTATGAGATCCTGCGAACGAAGATGCGGTGGGCCGGCGGAGTGAGGGAGCGCTAGCGTGGCGAGGGCGCGGCATGCGCTCGCCAGTCCACCGAACCTGGTGTCGCTGACGAGACTGGTGCTGGCACCGTGCATCGTTGCGGCGCTGGCTGTGTGGGGCAGGGGTCTTGCGACCGCGCTCTTCGCCGTGGCGGTGCTGACCGACTGGCTGGACGGATTTCTCGCGCGCCGGCTCGACATGGTCAGCAACGCCGGTCGCATCCTCGATCCCGTGGCCGACAAGGTGGTCATCGATTCGGTCGCGGTGGCGCTCGCGTGTCGTGGCGAGCTCCCGGTCTGGGTGGCCGGGCTGCTCGTCGTCCGGGACATCGGGATCGTCGCCGGGGCCCTCGCGCTCTCGAGGGGCGGCGGTGCCGTCCCGGCATCGAACACGATCGGCAAGATCGCCTTCACGGTGATCGGTCTGATGGTGCTGGTCCACCTGGCCGACTGGAGCGCCGTCGAGCCGTGGACGCTCTGGGCAGGTGTTGGAGCCGCCGTGGTCTCAGCCGTCTCGTATGCACGTACGGGGTCTATCGCAGGCAGGAAGGACGCGCCATGAGCGCACAGCGCGCAGCGAGGAGCAAGGTCTACCTCCTCCGGCTCTACGACGGGAACACCGACGAGATCGCGGCCTGTCTCGATCTGCTGCTGGAGAAGAGCGGTATCGGTGCGATCGCGACCGGCGGTGAGACGGTTGCTGTCAAGATGCACTTCGGGGAGAGTTCGGATACGGGACATGTGAAGCCCCGTTTCGTCCGTCGGATCGTCTCCTGGCTCCAGCGCCGCGGGACACGACCGTTCCTGACAGACACGAACACGCTCTATCGCGGCGCCCGCGCCGACTCGGTCGATCACATCCGGACGGCCGTCGAGCACGGGTTCACGCTGTCAGCCGTCGGAGCGCCCGTCATCATCGCCGACGGGCTGCGTGGCACGACCGAGGCGAAGATCGAGTTCGAGGGGAAGCTCCTCAGCGAAGCCTCGTTCGGTCACGAGTTCCTGAAGGCGGACAGCATCCTGAGCGTCGCACACTTCAAGGGGCACGAGCTCTCGGGGTTCGGCGGCGCGCTGAAGAACGTGGGGATGGGCTGTGCGTCTCGGACCGGTAAGCTCGAGCAGCACTCGACGACCAGACCGTACGTGCGCCCGAGCTGCATCGCGTGTGGAATCTGCTCACCATGGTGTCCTGTGAGCGCCATCTCGGTCGGTGAACAGGCCGTGATCGACGACGAGCGATGCATCGGATGCGGCGAGTGCGTCGTGGTCTGCCCCGCAGGGGCCATCGCCATCCGGTGGGACGAATCGACTGACATCTTCCAGATGAAGATGGTAGAATACGTGAAGGCCATCTCGTCGGTCCGGCGGGGACGCATCGGGTACATCAACTTCATCACGGACGTTCACCCGCTGTGCGACTGCTACGGGACGAAGAAGCGGCCCATCGTCCGCGACGTCGGTGTCGTGGCGTCGCTCGACCCGGTGGCGATCGACCAGGCCTGCTACGATCTCGTCAATGAGGCGCCTGTCGCGCCCGGCGCCGAGTTGAGCGAGGTCTACCGCCGCGGCGGCGACAAGTTCAGAGATCTCCATCCTGATGTGGATCCGACTGTCCAGCTCCGACATGGAGAGGAGCTTGAGGTCGGAAGCAGGGACTACGAACTCATAGAGATCGCAGAGAGCGCCCGTAGCTCAGCTGGATAGAGCACTGGATTCCGGTTCCAGGGGTCGGAGGTTCGAATCCTCTCGGGCGTACCATACACGGAGCGGGGCCGGCGACGCGTCGCGGGCCCCGCCCGCACAGACGGGCCGCCTGCGTTTCGCGCAGGAGGGAACGCGTCCGGCCCGCACCAGGAGGTATCATCGTGAGAACCGTCTGGCTGGTGCTCGTGTGCGCGCTCCTTGCGGCCGTTCTTGCGGCGCAGGCGGGCGCGACGACGCTCTACAGCGTACCCCACAACGGTTCGCCGCTCCCGGGACGCGCCTCCGAAGGCGTCGTCCGCTTCGTGGGGCAGCAGGAAATGCTCGTGGAGGCGGACCGGGGCTACGGGGACGAGGTTCGCGCGGCGGGACGACCCTGCGAGGTCGTTGCCGAGTTGACGGATGAGGCGATACCGGTCGTCTGCTACCCGCGATCGCGGAACGGCTCGCTCGAGGAGATCGGTGAGGTTGTGTGGAACGAACCGGACGGCGCGTCGCTCGTGCTTGTCTCTCTCGACAGCTTCTCGCTGCCGCATCCTGCCTGCTTCATGGCCTATCCGCTTCCGCAACGTGTTGACACGGTTGCCTGGTTCGATGAGCGCCCGGTCCGCGGCGCGCTCCCGGCGGATCGCCCGGAGCGGGCCGTCCGTGGGATCGTGGACGACGTGCTCTCCGCCGTCTCTGCGGACACACTGATGAAGCATCTCGAGAACCTGTGTGAGTACCCGGGCGGCGATCCGCGAACCCGCTGGATCTACCGTGACGAGTGTATCGACGAAGCCGGCGCCTACATCAAGGGGTGCCTTGAGCGGTACGGTGTCGAGGTTGACACGCAGTCGTTCACGCGTCTGGGGTACACGTGCGAGCAGGGTGACACGGGGATCATCCTCCCGTACCCGATGGAGAACATCATCGGCGTTCTGCCCGGCGACGGGAGATTGAGCGGCTGCTATGTCATCGGCGGGCACTACGACGCGACCGCCGTCAGCTCGTTCCCGAATGATGTGATGTGGTGGTGCGAGAACGCGGCGCCCGGCGCCGACGACAACGGCACCGGGGTGGCCACGGTGCTCGAAGCGGCACGCGTCCTCGCGGGATCGGGCGCGACCTTCCCGTTCGACATCCGCTTCGCTCTCTTCACGGCCGAGGAGGTCGGGCTGGACGGAAGCCGCGCGTATGCCGACAGTATCGCGGCTGCCGGGGACACCGTCTACGCCTTCCTGAACGTTGACATGATCGGGTACAAGCGGGACGCCTCGCATCGGGACACGTGTCACATCGTCACCAACACCGGCACCACGTGGTTCGCCGACTGGATCATCGACACGACCACGGGCGACTACGCGGCGTTCTTCCCGAGCTTCGATGTCGAACGGATCGACATCGCGCTCGCTTACAGCGACCACGCCAGCTTCTGGGCCAACGGATACGACGGGCTGGTCGCGATCGAGCACTACGACCCGAGAGATCGCAATGTCAACTACCACACCGTGAACGATGTGATGAGCACCGTCTTCCCGAGCCAGTTCGCCTCGACGGCGCGCATGTGCGTTGGTGCGCTTGCCCGTCTGAACGATCCCGATGTCGCCTTCAACCTCGTGGTTGACGAGCACGACTTCGTGTTCCATCCGACCGTTCCGAGCAGTGGGAGCCCGAGCGTGATCACGATCGATGCGCACGCATACGGTCCGAACGAGAGCGTCGACATGACGCTCGAGGTCTGGGACGGCGAGCCGGACGAGGGCGAGCTGCTCACGAGCGAGAGCTACGTACGGACCATGGGAGGAGGCGAGTACGTCACGCACACGTTCCTGTGGGAGCCGGACGAGGGCGACGTCGGCGAGAAGACACTGTGGGTGCGGGTCTCGACCGACGGCACCGACGAGCTGACGCTGACGGACAATGTCGCCTCGAAGACGATCCACGTGACCGCGCCCGAGCTCTACGTGACGAGGCATTTCGTCTGGCCGAACCCCGCTCCAGGAGCCGGCGATGTGCAGTTCCGGTACGAGCTCTCGCGAGAGGCGGCCGCGATGGACCTCGAGGTCTTCGACCTCACCGGACAGAGTCTCGGGAAGCTCGAGCACACGCTGGATGAAGGCGCAGGGGACGCCGCGAACCAGGGGCTGCTCTCCGGATGGAATGACCTCGCCTGGGATCGGCTCGAGGATGGAGTCGACGAGCTCGCCAGCGGGGTGTACGTCTATCGTCTGAGGGTCTGGGACCGGGGGGCCTCCGAGGAGGCCGACATGGTCACCGGGCGCCTCGCCATCGTGCGATGACAGGAGCTGACCTCTCGATGCCGATGCGCCAGGACAGTCGTGACACGGAGGACCACGTGCGACGCGTGGTGCTCGGCGTCGCGAATCTCCTGCTTGCAGCGATGCTCGTGTACGCCGTTCTACGGTTCCAGAGCACGGTCGCCCGGGTCTACGGAGACCGGTACTTCTACGTACCCGTCGCCATGATCGGTCTTGCAGTGTGGCGCGCCGTGGTCGGTCTGCACCATCTTCTCGGGAGGCGCCGTGGAGCCTAGTCCGCGCGGACAGAGACGCGGCGTCGTTGCGTTCGATGTCGACGGAGTCCTTCTCAGACGCCTGTTCCTTCTCCGTGCGGCTCGTGACGCGGGTCCCATCGTGTGGCTTCGTACGTTCTGGCTCGGGTTTCAGCTCAAGGTCGGCGCGATCGACGTCCGTGAGGCGGTCGAACGCGCCTATCTGCTTCTGGCAGGGCGAACGATGGCGGACCTCCTGGCCACGGGAGAGACGCTCCGGCTGACCGATGGGGCGACCGAACTCTGTGGTCGGCTCCGCGAGTCTGGATATCTCGTGGCGCTCGTGAGCGCAGGTGTTCCGCAGGAGGTGCTCGAGCGGATGGCCGCGCGTCTCGGCGCGCAGGCCGCGTACGGCGTGCTGCTTGAGCGACTGGACGGTCGGCTCACGGGTCGCCTGCTGGGGGAGCGGCATTCGGCGCGTGGCAAGCGGCGCAGCCTGGAGCGTGTTCTGGAGCGCTGGGGTGCGGGCTGGCACGAGACGACGGTGATCGTTGATGACGCCAGCAACATGGACATCGTCGATGCGGCCTGGCGGAGCATCGCGGTCAACCCGGAAATCGCGGTGACGAAGCGGGCCAGCTTCGTGCTTCACACGGGCAACCTCATGGAGCTTCTCGAGTTCTTCCCCGAGGGGCACACGACCGGGATCACGCCGCACTGGCTCGCGGTCCGTCATGAGCTCTTCCGGAAGGGCATCCACATCTGCGCGGTCGTCATCCCGCTCATTGCCGGATGGTCGAAGCCGTTCGCGCTCTGGCTGGTCAGTTCGGCGACGCTGCTCTTCGTGCTTTCGGAGCTGTTTCGCCTCCTCGGGGTGGCGTTGCCGCTCTTCTCGCTCGTGACCTGGCGCGCCATGCGCGCGGGGGAGGCTCGCGGCGTGGTTCTTGGGCCGCTGCTGTACGGGGTCGGCATCTGGCTGGCGCTCAGGTTCTTCCCGCTCCCGGCGGCGACGGTCGGGATCCTGACTCTTGCGGTGGGCGATGGCGTGGCCAGCATCGTGGGGCGGATGTTCGGGAAGACCCCGCTGCTCCACAATCCGGGCAAGACCTTCGTCGGATCGCTGTCTCTCTTCGGAGTAGGCGCGATAGTTGCTATGTTCTATGTCTCAGTCCCATGGGCACTTGCGGTTGGGCTGGCGGTGAGCCTCCTCGAATCGCTCCCCATTGGGGCGTTCGATAACCTGTTGCTTCCGCTGGCGTCTGCTGGCATGGTATCTCTGGCCTCGGCCGTCGGTGCGGTCTGACACCCAGGCGGATCCGGGGCGCATTGCGTCCCACGTCCCGGTGTCTTTCCCCATCACGTGACCGGGCGACGGAGCCCGATCCAGGCTTCGCACGGTGAGAAGGAGGATGAGGTGCTCAGGGAGAAACTCGAGTCCAGACAGGCCCGTCTCGGCGTCATAGGCCTCGGTTACGTCGGCCTGCCGCTCTCGATGGAGTTCGCCCGCGCGGGGTTCACGGTCGTGGGGATCGATACCAACCCGGAGAAGGTCCGGCAGCTGATGGCCGGCGAGTCGTACATCCCGGATGTGCCGTCGGAGTGGGTGCGGGAGACGGTGAAGAACGGCACGTTCACGGCGACGACCGACTTCTCGGTACTCTCCGAGCTCGACACGGTCGACATCTGCGTGCCGACGCCGCTTCGCAAGACGAAGGACCCCGACATCTCCTTCGTCAACGCGGCAGTGAACGAGATCGAGAAGTACGTTCACAAGGGCATGCTCATCATCCTCGACAGCACGACCTACCCGGGCACGACGGACGAGATCATCCTTGCGCGGATCGAGCAGACCGGTCTGACGGTAGGGGAGGATTTCTTCCTCGCGTTTTCGCCCGAGCGCGTTGACCCCGGCAACGAGCAGTGGACGACGAAGAACATCCCGAAGGTCGTCGGCGGCGTGACGCCGGCCTGTACCGAGCACGCGGCGCTTCTGTACTCCATGACGCTCGGGCCGGTCGTGCCGGTCTCGTCGACGAAAGTGGCCGAGACCGTGAAGCTTCTCGAGAACACGTTCCGCAGCGTCAACATCGGTCTCGTCAATGAGATGACGCTGATGTGCGACCGCATGGGGATTGACGTGTGGGAGGTCATTGACGCGGCCGCGACGAAGCCGTTCGGGTTCATGGCGTTCTATCCGGGACCCGGACTTGGAGGGCACTGCATTCCCATCGATCCGTTCTACCTCTCCTGGAAGGCCAAGGAGGCCGGATTCGAGGCGCGCTTCATCGAGCTTGCGGGACAGATCAACGGCCAGATGCCGTACTACGTCGTCACGAAGATCAGCGATGCGCTCAACGACCAGGGGAAGGCCGTGCGCGGGTCGAAGATCCTGGTTCTCGGCGCGGCGTACAAGGAGGACATCGACGATCTCCGTGAGTCGCCGTCGCTCGACATCATCAAGCTGCTGAAGGACAAGGGCGCGGACGTGGCGTTCAGCGATCCACACGTCTCGACGCTGGTCGAGGGCGAGATGACGATGCAGAGCGTCGACCCGACGCCGGAGGCGCTCAGGGGATTCGACTGTCTGGTCATCGCCACGGCGCACGCTGCGTTCGACTATGACGGCATCGTCGCATCAGGGGTGCCCATCGTCGACAGCCGGAACGCGCTCAAGGGGTTCGCGGCGGACAACATCACGAGGATCTAACGGTCTCCGGCGCCGGGGAGCAACCGGAGCGCATCGGAGCATGGTCTGGAGAACTGCATGGCTGTCAAGCTGGTCACAGGTGGTGCCGGGTTCATCGGCTCACATCTCGCCGAGCGACTCACCGAGCTCGGCCACGAGGTCCGCGTGCTCGACAACTTCACCACGGGCAGGCGCGAGAACATCGCTCACCTCGAAGGCAGGATCCAGGTCATCGAGGGGGACATCCGGGACGCAGCGACCGCTGCGGAGGCGGTCAAGGGTGTCGATGCGGTCTTCCACCTCGCGGCGCTGGCGTCCGTCCCTCGGTCGGTCGACGATCCGTTCGCATCGAACGATGTGAACGTGAACGGGACGCTCACCATGCTCATAGCGAGCCGAGACGCCGGTGTCCGCCGACTCGTGTACTCGAGCTCGTCGTCGGTCTACGGAGATACGCCCGAACTCCCGAAGCGCGAGGACATGCCCGCCCGCCCCATGTCGCCGTACGCGGTCGGCAAGCTGGCCGGCGAGTACTACACACGGTCGTTCTACGGGCTCTACGGGCTCGAGACGGTCTGTCTGAGGTACTTCAACGTGTTCGGACCCCGGCAGGACCCGACGTCGCAGTACGCGGCGGTCGTCCCGATCTTCACGTCGCGGCTCCTCGCGGGCAACGTGCCCACGATCTACGGGGACGGAGAGCAGTCTCGCGACTTCACGTACGTCTCCAGCGTCGTGGATGCGAACGTGCTGGCATCCGAGTGCGAGGGTGCCGAGGGTGGCGTCTTCAACATCGCCCGCGGGCACACGATCACGGTCAACGAGCTCTACGAGCGTCTCCAGAGCCTCACGGGTACATCGATGGGTGCGGCCTATGAGGACGCGCGAGTGGGTGATGTGAAGCACTCATTCGCCGACATCGCGCAGGCGCGAGACGTCCTCGGGTTCGCCCCGGGAGTGGGTCTCGACGAGGGACTCGAGCTGACGGTCGAGTGGTTCCGCTCGCAGGGCTGACGCGCTCGGGAGAGATGCATGAAGCGGATCTGGATCCTCGATCGAAGCGGTGAGCACGCGGAGGAGCTGCTCGCCGCGCTCCCGTCACACATCTACGACACGACCGTATACACAGACGCTCAGGACCTGGTCGGGGCGCTCGAGACGGCGACCCCGGACCTCGTCGTGGTCGAGGATGGTGCCGACAGGCCAGGCGCGACGTCGCTTATCCGCGCCGTGAAGGCGCTCGACCACCGCCTTCCCGTCATCGTCACGGCGGAGCAGACCAGCAGCAAAGGCGCCATCGAATCGATGCGCGAGGGCGCGTACGACTACCTGCCTCGTGAGACGCTGCCGCGCGGGCTCGAGGACGCGGCGCGAAGAGCGCTGTCGGGCGACGGAGGCCTCATCCAGACCATCGGCTCCCCGGGACCGGGAGACGTCGAGGAACTCGGCGCCATCGTCGGACGAACCCCGGAGATGGTCGAGATCCACAAGCTCATCGGGCAGATGGCCGAGACGGGTGTCGCCGTGCTCATCCAGGGCGAGCCGGGGACAGGGAAGGAACTTGTCGCGAGGGCGTTGCACTACAACAGCGACCGACGCGGCGGCCCCTTCGTGGCCGTCAACTGCGCGGCCGTGACTCCGGAGTCGCTCGATCTGGAGCTCTTCGGAACCGGAGCCGGTGCCGGAGCCGGCGTCGCGGACGCCGAGCGCGCTCCAGCGCCCGGGCGCATCGAGATGGCCGACGAGGGCACGATCTTCTTCGATGAGATCGACGCCATGAGCATGGAGACCCAGGCGCGCGTGCTCTCGATCCTCGAGGACGGTTCGTTCGAACGGCCCGGGACGCGACGCAAGACGAAGGTCGACGTCCGAGTCGTCGCAGCCACGAGTCGAAGTCTCGTGTCGCTGATGAAGGAGGGCGGCTTCCGAGTCGACCTGTTCTACCGTCTCAAGGTCGTGTCGGTCTTCATGCCGCCGCTGAGGGATCGACGGGAGGACATCCCGTACCTGGTGGAGCACTTCATGCGACGCGCGGCGGCGAAGATGCACCGCCAGATCGATGGTCTCTCGCCGGCGGCCGTCGAGCTGCTGCAGGAGTACCCGTGGCCGTGGAACGTGCGCGAGCTCGAGCAGTCGGTGCAGAGTGCCGTCGCGTTCAATCGAACCGGCGTGCTCGTGCCCGACGACTTCGAGGTCCTCAGGGCCGGGCGCGAGTCGTGGCCGGATGCCGGCGCGTCGTGCAGCGATCTTGCGGCGGCTGTACGAGCCGATGTCGATCGTCGGATCAAGGACGGGGAGAGCTCGATCGCGAAGGCTGTGACGACGGTCGTGGAGGAGGAGCTCGTCCGCGCAGCGCTCGAGGAGTGCGGCGGCAACCAGGTCCGCGCCGCGAAGCTGCTGGGGATCAGCCGGAACACGCTTCGCAAGCGGATGGTCGAGGAGGTCTGATGACGAGAACTGCGCCTGCTGTCCGCTGTCTTGTCCTTCTGATGATGCTCGCGCTCGCGGCGGGGTGCTCCCACTACAGCTTCTCCGCAGCAGCGAAGACGCACATCTCCACGATCGCCATCCCCATTCTCGAGAACGAGACGCTCGCCTACGGCGCGGAGATAGGGATCACGGACGCGCTCATCGAGCAGTTCACGACCGACAACACACTCCGGGTCGTGGGAGAGGACGACGCAGACTCCATCCTTCGTGGCGCGGTCGCTGTGTATGAGCGTCCGGTGATGTCGTACGACGCCGGCGGGAACCCGCTTGAGTACAAGGTCCGCGTGATCGCGCGCCTCTCGTATGAGGACGTGACCCGGGGGAGCTTGGTGTGGGAGGAGGAGGTCGAGGGCTGGGCCGTCTACTCCGTCAGCGGCGGCTCCGGTGAGCTCTCGTCCGAGGAGGAAGCGCAGGAGCGCGCGTACGAGAAGCTCGCCGAGGACGTCCTTTCGAAGACGGTCCAGGGCTGGTAGCATGAACGTGTGGCTCCGCTCGACCGGGGCCGCGCCACTGCGACGATGAACCCCGAGAGGCCCGATCCACGATGACGTTCGCCGAACTCCAGCGAGCCCTGGCATCCGGTGCGATACCGCCTGTACTGCTGTTCCACGGCGAGGAGCCGTTCCTGGCGCGTCTGGGGGTCAGGTTGCTCAAACAGACGGTCCTCGCGCCCGGAAGCGAGGCGTTCGATTTCGTGAGCCTCAGTGGACGCGAGACGAGCGCCGAGGCCATCGTCTCCCAGGCGGGAACCGTTCCCATGCTTTCGGAGCGACGACTGACGGTCGTGTATGAGTTCGAGGGCCTCAGTCCCGCCCAGCGGACCAAGCTGCTCGAGTACGTGCGGAAGCCGTACGATACGTCGTGTCTCGCGCTGGTGACCTTCGACAGGCTTCAGGGCAGGAACAAGTTCGAGCAGGGGCTCCTCTCGAGCGCGAACGTCGTGGACTGCGGGAGCCTCGCTCACGAATCTCTGGTGGCGCTCGCAGGTCGGATGGCGGCAGAGCGCGGGTTGACGTTCGACGGCGAGGCGATGCTCGTGCTGATCGACTGGACGAGCGGAGACCTGAGTCGCATCGACAACGAGCTTGGGAAGCTCGAGTCGTACTGCTCCTCCGGTGCGGTGACCGTCGAGGACATCGAGACCGTGGTCGGGGCGAAAGCGTCGAGCCTCGGGGATCTGGCCGCGGCTGTCGCTGAGAGGCGATCGGGCGACGCGCTCGCCCGGCTCGCGGAACTCGTCGATGGCGGCGTCGATCCGGCGCAGCTGGTCACCCAGCTCTTCGGTTGCTGGATCGCGATGTGGCTGATCCGCGCCGGGGGCGGCGGACGAGGGATGCCGGGAGGGAGGTCTCGTGTGATGCTCTCGGGGATCACGGATCTCCGCGCGGCCGCGATGCTCAGAACGTCGCGCGAGTACGCCCGGGGCGTCAGGCTCTTCTACCGCGCGGACGTCGACATCCGGAAGGGCGCGCCGGCGGCTACGACCGTCGGTCTCCTCGTTCACGGGCTGACGTGCGGTACCAGGGTCGTGGCCGCGTGAAGGGCGGCGGGTCGCGCGGTTCGCGGAGCACGCCGGCTGCCTGGACGCCGGGCAGCGCGCGCCGATCGCTGGTCGCCGTCACGAACGCGCTTGAGCGACGGTACGGTCTGCCCGAGCACTCAGGGTACGGCGATGTCGTGGCCAGCCTGGTCGCGACCATCCTCTCCCAGAACACCAGTGATGTGAACTCCGCTCGCGCCTTCGAGAGCCTGCGCAAGCGGTTCCCCGGTTGGGGCGAGGTCGCGAGGGCCCGGGCCACAACGATCGAACGTGCGATACGCTCGGGCGGTCTGGCGCGGACCAAGTCCGTGAGGATCCGGGCGATCCTCCAGGAGATCGAGTGCCGGACAGGCGCAATCGATCTCGGCTTCCTCGCCGACATGGACACCGATGATGTGCTAGAATACCTCATGGGCTTCGAAGGGGTTGGGCGGAAGACCGCCGCGTGTGTGGCGCTGTTCGAACTCCGCCGTGATGTGGTCCCTGTGGACACGCACGTGCACCGGGTCGTGGCGCGGTTGGAGGTTCTCGGGCGGCCAGGAAGTCCTGAGCAGACGTTCGACCGTCTGCGGGAGACGGCTCCCGCTGGACGGGCGCTGTCGCTTCACGTCAATCTCATCAGACTCGGCCGGGAGCTCTGCCGACCGAGACAGCCGCGCTGCGACGGATGCCCGCTTTCGGGACGATGCGCGCACGCGGCTCGAGGAGGCTAGATGGCACGGCTGCCTGGACGCCGTTTCTGGTTCGCGCTCCTGATCGTTGCTGTGGCAGCGTTCTTCGGTCTGAACGCCTACAGCCAGCGCTCGCAGTTCTGCGGGAGCTGCCACGAGGTCATGGGCGAGCACTATGAGAGCTGGCAGACCTCCACGCACGGCGAGACCGCCGAGTGCCTGGACTGTCACAGCGAGCCGGGCTGGACGGGCTACTACCACTCGAAGGTCGAGGGTGCGAAGAACGCGCTCCAGTTCTATCTCGGCGTGGAGAAGGAGGACAAGGCGCCGCCGCCCGGGCCCGCGTCCTGCCTGCGCGACGGCTGTCACATTGAGGCCGAGCTGGAGCGGTCCGAGGGGGCCGGGGGATTCGCACACACGCAGCACCTCGCGTCGATCGGCTGTGTGGACTGCCACGGGGACATCGGACACCGCGAGGCCGAGCTCGACCGCGCCGTGTCCTGCGCCGAGTGTCACGGAGACAGCGCTGAATAGCGCTCACCCTGATCGGATGACCGGAGATCGTTGACGAACGGTCGCTCAAACGAGCGGCCGTCGTTCGTTGTGCAAGAGGCCCGGGAGAAAGGGCTTGACGGTCCAATTTGGCTGTGGTATTGAAGATAGAACCACGGCAATCGGTGCGTCCCCCGACGCTCCCAGTGGATCGATGCGGTCGGGCGCCGGTTCGGTGCGTCCGTCCTGTGAGGAGGAACAACACCATGCGTCGTAACCAGATCATCGCAGCAACCTGTCTCGTGGCGCTTCTCGTGTGCCCGCTGGCCGCATCCGGATCGGGGCTGTATGTGCCGTCGGTCGGCGTACGCGCGGGTGTCCTGGGGGGAGCCTTTGTGGGGTTGGCGGACGACCACAGCGCCGTACACTACAATCCCGCCGGCATCTACCAGATCCGTGGTTTCCAGGTCGGGGTCTCGCTTCAGGATGCGGTGCCGCTGGCGTCGAGGGAGGGGCGGATCAGGTTCGACGGGGCGAGCGGTTTCAGCATCCCGGTGCGTGATGTGATCGAAGCGACCTCCGAGGTGAACCACTACTTCATCCCCGGCGTCTACGTCTACGCGGACGGCGGTCCGATCGACAAGATCGGCATCTGCGCGTACACGCTCGCCGACTACGGTGTCGAGTGGGCCGGCGACAAGCTGTACGACGACATCCTCGATGAGTACGCGACGCTTCCTGATGATCCGGCCGGTCACCGGATGGTGATGGGCGATGCTCCCGACTTCGAGAGCCACGTGACGGGATACGTCATCTCGCCGGTGCTCGCGAAGCGTTTCTCGGACAAGCTCTCGATCGGCATCAGCGGACACGTGCTCCTCGCGAGCCTTGACCTCAAGGACGGCGGCTGGTACGAGGTGTCGGTCCCAGAGTCGTCCAAGCTCTACCCGTACCAGACCGACGAGTCCCTGACCGGGACAGGATACGGCGCGACCGTCGGAGCGCTCTACCACGTCAACCCGCAGATATCCGTCGGCCTGTCGGTCCGGACGCCGATCACGGTGACGATGGAGGGCGAGATCGAGGTCGACTCGCCGCTCGCCGAGTTCGTCTCGGAGAAGCAGGACGAGGACTTCGAACTGACCTTCCCGCTGTGGGCGGCCGGCGGTGTCGCCTACCGGGACTTCCTGTTCGACGGTCTGACGATGACGGCCGACCTTCACTGGACGCAGTGGTCGGAGGTCAGCGGGTTCTCACGGAATCTCGCCAACGAGCTTCCGCCGGTCGAGCTCCTCACGGATTTCGAGTGGGAGGATGCGCTGGGCGTTCACGTCGGGTTCGACTACCGTCTGTCCCGCGCCTCGTCGCTCATGCTCGGTTACTCGACCGAGGACGCGGTCACCTCGAACGAGGACTTCACCTTCGTGATGCCGCAGCAAGGGCACTCGAGGTTCTCCTTCGGGTTCCAGCAGCGGCAGGACCGCTGGACGCTGGACCTGGGTCTGATGTACTACATCGGCGAGACCATTACGGTTCCGACGAGTTCCCAGCGAAACAGCGACTACTCGCAGGGCAAGAACCTGCGCGACGCACTTGTTCCGAGCGTTGCCTTCACGTACCTTTTCTAGGAGACGGCCGGAAGCACGAGTTCACCCCCGGCCGGCACCGAACAGGTGCCGGCCGTTTCTGTACCACGGAGCCGGAACAGCACCCTGAGCGAGGCGTACGATCATGAGTCGCTATCCATTCACGGAGATCGAGCCGAAGTGGCAGAGGAAGTGGGACGAGATCGGGTTGTTCGCATGCCCGACCGATGCCGAGGAGCGCTTCTACTGTCTCGTCATGTATCCGTACCCGTCGGGTGACCTTCACGTCGGTCACGGTCGGAATTACATCATCGGTGACGCGCTGTCCCGCTACAAGATGATGCGTGGCCGCTCCGTGCTGACGCCGATGGGATGGGACGCCTTCGGCCTTCCTGCGGAGAACGCGGCCATCCAGCGCGGGATCCATCCACCCGTCTGGACCGACGCCAACATCGACAAGATGAAGGTGCAGTTCCGGAAGTGGGGGATCGGCTACGACTGGGACCGCGAGATCTCATCGCACCTTCCCGCGTTCTACCGATGGACCCAGTGGATCTTCGTCAAGATGTTCGAGAAGGGGCTGGCGTATCGCAAGGGCGCGCCGGTCAACTGGTGCCCGTCGTGCGCCACGGTCCTCGCGAACGAGCAGGTCGTCGACGGCAAGTGCGAGCGCTGCGACGCGACGGTCGGGATTCGCGACCTCGAGCAGTGGTTCTTCAGGATCACCGACTACGCAGACGAATTGCTTGAGGCGCTGGACGGCATGGATGGCTGGCCCGACCGCGTCCGGACGATGCAGCGCAACTGGATCGGGCGGAGCGAGGGCGTCGAGATCGACTTCACGATCGAGGAGACCGGTGAGAAGCTTCCGTGCTTCACCACCCGGGTCGACACGATCTTCGGCGTGACGTACATGGTCATGGCGGCCGAGCATCCGAAGGTTCGCGAGCTCGTCGCCGGGACCGAGCACGAACGCGAGGTTCTTGCATTCGCGGATCGCGTCAAGGCTCAGGGGGCATTCGAACGGGGGGCCGCCGATGTCCGGAAGGAAGGTGTCTGGACCGGCGTTCACGTGATCAACCCCGTCAACGGTGAGCGGGTTCCGCTGTGGATCGCGAACTACGTGCTCATGGAGTACGGCACAGGGGCCGTGATGGCGGTGCCGGCGCATGATCAGCGGGACTTCGAGTTCGCGCGCGAGTACGATCTGCCCGTGAAGGTCGTCATCGACAGGCCGGGCGAGCCGCTCGACGCGAGCACGATGGGGGAGGCGTACGTCGAGGACGGTGTCCAGACGAACTCCGCGCAGTTCGATGGTCTCCCGAACCGGGAGGGCATTGAGAGGATCGCCGACTGGATGGAGGAGACGGGCATCGGCCGCAGGACCGTCAGCTTCCGTCTCCGGGACTGGCTGATCTCGCGGCAACGGTACTGGGGAACGCCGATCCCGATCATCTACTGCGACAGCTGTGGAGCCGTCGCGGTGCCGGAAGAGGATCTGCCGGTTCTGCTCCCGACCGATGTCGAGTTCACGGGGCGCGGCGAGTCGCCGCTGACGACGTCGAAGACATTCCTGGACGTGCCATGCCCGAGGTGCGGTGGTCCCGGACGGCGGGAGACCGACACCCTCGACACGTTCGTTGACTCGAGCTGGTACCTGCTCAGGTACATCGATGCCACGAACGAGGAGGTCCCGTTCGTCAAGGAACATGTCGACCGCTGGTTCCCGGTGGACCAGTACATCGGCGGCGTGGAGCACGCGTGCGGCCATCTGATCTTCGTTCGGTTCATGACGAAGGTGCTTCGCGACCTTGGGCTTCTGAGCTTCGATGAGCCGATCCAGAAGCTCTTCTCGCAGGGGATGATCTACAAGGACGGCCAGAAGATGAGCAAGTCGAAGGGCAACGTGGTCTCGCCCGATCAGCTCATCGAACGGTATGGTGCCGACACGGAGAGGCTCTACACGCTGTTCGCCGGTCCGCCGGACCGCGATGCCGAGTGGAACGACACGGCGGTGGAGGGCGCGTTCCGGTTCCTCAACCGTGTCTGGAGTCTCGTGCAGGAGCACCCCTTCAAGTCGGGCGGGCTTGCGAATGCGAAGACGGCGCTGGCGTCAAGCGAGCTGCCGGAGCCGATCGTGGCGCTTCACCGGAAGACGCACCAGACGATCCGCAAGGTCACGCACGACATGGAGGCCTTCCACTTCAACACGGCGATCGCGGCCGTGATGGAGCTTGTGAACGCCACGCGCGCCTTCGCGGACGGTCTCGACGATGCTCCCGCCGATCAGGAGCGTCTGGTGGTCGCTGAGGCGCTTGAGGCCGTGACGGTGCTGCTCGCACCGATGGTGCCGCACTTCTCGGAGGAGCTCTGGGAACAGGCCGGTGGCGAGGGTACGCTCTTCGCGACCGAGTGGCCCGAATACGACGCGGAGGCGGCACGCGACGACGTCGTGACCATCGCCGTCCAGATCAACGGCAAGCTCCGCGGCGATGTCGACGTCGAGCGAGGCGCCGCCGAGGAGGTGGTCGTCGAGCTGGCCAAGGCGAACGAGCGGGTGGCCAGGCACCTCGACGGCAAGACGGTACGCCGTGTCATCTACGTCCAGGACCGACTGCTGAACATTGTCGTGGGGTAGGACTCGGACATTCGGTTCGAGGAGAAGACGAGGGCCGCTCCTTGATGGAGCGGCCCTCGTTCCGTTCTGCGTCGACGACCCCGGTCTCGTGAATCGGCGCCGCGCGTCTCGCGGTCGACCACTGTTCGTCAGGCTCGAAGTCGGTCAGCGGGGTGTGTCGGTCCCTGTCTGCTCGGTCTGACCAAGGGCCTCGGCCGCATCCCGGTGGACACGCGCACTGTCGGCGTTCGCCGACGCGGGGACGGCGGTGACCTCCGGTTCGTACGAGCGCGCCAGGCCGACGTGCGCGCCGACATCGGTCCGATCCGCTCGCAGGCGGTCGCGGTAGGACGAACGGGCGAGCGCGACCTCGATGGTGGCCCGGTCGATCCGGCCCACCTGCGCGTACGCCCAGGCGGCGATGAGGCGCTCATCCGGCCCCAGCGAGGCAAGCCGGCTCAGATGGTCGTCCGCTCCACCGCGCGCCCACCAGAGGGCGGCCTGACGTCCCAGCGGGTCGCGTTCGTCCTCGGGGGCCCCGCGAGCGATGTCGACGTATGCACCGGCGAGTCGCATCGCGGCCTCCTCCGGCATCGCAGGATGGGAAGGTCTGTCAAGGTCGTCGTAGAGCGTCGCGGCGTAGATGAGGCTGGCGGTCGCGTGGCGCACGCGATCCTGGACGAGCTGTGAATAAGCCAGCATCGAGAGCTGTGCGTACGATGCCGCGGGGGAGGTGTCGGCTCCGGCGGCGACCAGCGTCAGCTCGATCTCAGCGCGGCCCGGTTGCCCGGACTCCACATGAGCGAGTGCGCGCGTCATCAGGTCGGCGTGCGAGAGCGCCATCAGCTCCTCAACGATGGAGAGCTGCTCCGAGGTGAGTTCGTTTCCCGTTGCGACCGCCGTGAGCGCATCGTAGACGAGCGAATCATCAGGACCCGGGACGATCGGCAGGTCCGACTGGGACGCCGCCGCGCTGAATCCGAAGAGCACGAGGAGCACGGCGAGCACGGTCGCCGCAGCCGACAGGATCAGATCCCGGTCTGGCGATGGCCGGCACGAGACGCTGCCTGCAGACTGAGCAGGGGGGTGGTTCAGAGCGGGGCCTTCAGCAGCCCGTGTTTCGCGTCTCATTCGTAGGTTTAAATAACATATCTTATGCGACATACGAGTTCCCGGGAAAGGTCCGGCCCGGCTCACCGGGGAATCCACTTCCTCGGTGACGACCGGGCCGCATCGGTCCGCTCTTGCTCAACGGTTCACGCGTCGTGTGCTTCTTCCCCAGCGGTACTGCGTGAGTGAACTCGCTGCGCTGCTGGTGCGACGCCGGCCCGTCGTCGATCCTACGACTTGGTGGCGGCCTCGGCCAGGATCATCCGCGCCTCGGACTCCCATGGCGTGTCCGGGTGCTCCTCGATGACCGTCTGTGCAACGCGCGTGACGGCGTCCCAATCGGGAGCCGAGCGGTAGTTGCGGACGGCGGCCATGTGGTAGCGGGCTCGGGAGCCGCTGGCACGGGCGGCTTCGTCAGCAAGCTGCTCGTAGACAGCGGCGGCTGCGGCGAAGTCTCGGCGCTGTTCCAGAACCGACGCCTTGCCCTCAAGAGCCGTGTGATCGAGATTGTGGTTGCCGGTGTGACGCGCGAGATACGCCTCGAAGTGCGCGAGGGCCTCGTCGTACTGGCCCTGCTGGAAGGCGATGGAGCCGAGATAGCACGTGGCGGCGGCGGCGCTCCGGGTGCCGGTGTAGCGATCCAGGATGGCCTGGAACTGGTCGGCCGCCTGGGCGTACATGCCGGCGTTCATGGTCTGTGTCGCGGTGGCAAGTTCGCCGGCGGCGACCTGCTCGGTCGCGCGCTGCGATCGGCCGATCATCATGACGACGACGATGATGACGACCACCGCGAGCACGCCGATGAGGACCTTGTTGAGGTGTTCCTCGATGAACTTGGTCGCCGTCGATGTGGTCTCGATGAACGCGTCGTGCTTGAGCTGCTTCTTGGTGATCCTCGTGCGCTTGCCCACCTGCGACTCCCTCCGGAGTGTCGTTCGGGAGCCGTTGCCGCTCCCCCACATGGTTCGATGACGTCAAACCAAAAGCATAGCACGGCAGACGGCGTGACTCAAGCGGTGGTGCATCCGGGGGCGACGGGCGGCTTCTAGCGGGGCGTTTCGGGTCGGTTCCCGCGCCGCAGAGGCAGTGGCCTTCTCCGGGCGGGCGGCGCGATCACGAAGACGCGGGGTCCTGGATGGGACCCCGCGTCGGTGTTCTTCCTGATGCCGTCTCAAGACCGGAAATCTAGCGGTACATGGCCTTGATCGTGCCCCACGTGCTCTCCTCGACCGGGCTCGGCTCGCACGGCAGGACGATCTGGCAGGCTGCGGGAGCCGTGACGGTGAGATCGTCGATCCAGACGATCACGCCGGCGGTCGAGTAGGTGCGCGCCTCGATGACGAGACCGTCACGCGAGCCGCCGTCGCTGTCGAACACCCACGAGTGCGAGAGCAGTTCCCAGCCGATGCCGGTGCTGTAGACGCTGCTGCCACCGGCGCTGCCGGCGTAGGCGCTCACGTCACCGTCGACGTAGTGAGCCCAGATGCGGCCGGAGGGCTCGACGTCGGGCGTCGTGTCGTAGCAGTAGAAGCTCGCGTCAACCACGTCACCGTCGGTCAGACCGCAGATGTACGCGACATAGGCCTGAGGCGTTCCGCTCTCCGCGGCGTCCTCGAGCTTGAGCGAGTGCATGCCGGCGTAGACGGGATCCGGAGCCATGACGTTCGTGGCGATCATACCACCCTCGGGGTAGACACCGAGGACCGTCTCGCCGTTCTCCCAGCCGTACAGAACCGTCGTGGCCATGGCCGGCACGGCCACGGCGATGATGAGCGCACAGAAAGCCAGTCTCTTCACGCTTCCCTCCCTCGTAGCGGACCGGTGTGCCGCTACCGGTCCTGACCCTGTTCTCACCGGGGTCTGGCGCGTCAACAGGCCGCCGCCCCGGCCTCTCCACGTGTCGTTGAGGAGTGTGCGAGTTGTCACCGCGCGTGGCATCCACGATATACGGTGTTCCTCCCTCAACATTTGAGTATACCGCAAGTCATGGTGCGCTGTCAAGCGGTGTCCGGTGCGCGTCGAGGGGGCCGGGAAGCTTCCGCGTGGGAATGACCGGAGACACCCGGTCGGTCTGGAGCACGACCGCATATGACGACGGTGTCGCGCGCAGAGAGGGGGCTTCCCACTGGAAGCCCCCTCCCCTTGTTCTCGTCCTTCAGATCAGGCCGTCTGGTCTAGCGGTACATGGCCTTGATCGTGCCCCACGTGCTCTCCTCGACCGGCGAGGCCGGCGTCGGGAAGGTGATCACGGCGTGGTCCGGAGCGGTGACCGTGAGGTCGTCGATCCAGTAGTCGGTGTGATCGGGGTCGCTCGTCGAGGGCGTGCTGTACATCCGGGCCTCGATGATGATGCCGTCACGCGTGCCGCCGTCGCTGTCGAAGACCCACTGGTGCGAGACCAGGCCCCAGCCGAGACCGTCGGTGTAGGTGTCGTTACCACCGGCGCTGCCGGCGTAGCTGTTGATGTCTCCGCCGATCGGCGAGTAGTGGCCCCAGATGCGGAGCGACGGGCTTGCGCCCTCGGTGATGTCGTAGCCGTAGAACATGGCGTCGACGATGTCGCCATCGGTCAGACCCGTGACCCAACCGATCAGAGCCTGCGGCGTGCTGGAGTGCGGGTCCTCAGCGACGTGCAGGTACTGCGTGCCGTCCACGGCGCCCGGGCACGTGTACGGACCAACCACCGAACCCTGCGAACCGCTCTGGACGCCAGAGACGTTCGACTCGCAGCAGGCGTTGCCGTACAGGCCGAGCACCGTGCCGCCGTCTTCCCAGCTGTAGTTCAGCGTCTGCACCGCAAAGGCGGGCGTGACGAAGAGCAGGACGATCGCCATGATAACGAGCTTCTGCATTGTTTCCTCCAACGGAGACTTGTTCGTCCCCAGTTGCAGTCCCTCCACCATCGGCGCCGGACCGTCCGACGCCACTCACAAACCATCAACATCAAGCGCTGTCCACTACAGTGTCAGCGTCACCTCCTTAGAGTAGATGCACCCCTCCGTCCGGCGCCGCCGGACAGCGGGAACCACATGTGACATCCTTGCCAGTTGTGCGCTCATGCACCGGAACGGGCCGCGGCTGACCCACCCCAGTCACCTAGATTGTACCACGCGTCCCGCATCAGGTCAAGGAAAAGGCCAAGGCATTGTGGGGATTCATGTTAGGAGTTCGATAGCGAGAAAGAGATGACTGATGACCACTCGTCGCGCGGCACCATTGCGCATCGCTCCGGACAAGAGCTCTCCGCTTGAGTTCATGAGGCCTTGTCCCCGGCGGGTCCTCTTGACGGGGCGCCGTCTCGCGGGTCGCCCCTGCCCGGGATATGCGAACGCCCGGCGGCTCGTTCGAGCGGCCGGGCGTTCGGGATCCTGCGTGTCGTGTGCGGCGGCGACGCACCAGACGAGGTCTAGACCTTGACCCTGTGCCGGTCCTTGAGCTCGCCTGTCTTGCCCTTGTTCCAGCCGCTCGTCCTCGAGAAGTAGCCCGTGACCCGCGTGATGTGGTCGACGTCCTTCCCCTGCGAGCAGGCGGCCGTGATCGTCTCAAGGCTCTGCTTCTCGATCGCCTCGAACGTGCAATGTGTGAGTGTCTGGAGCCTGTCGTTCTTGATGAGGACGCCCTTCTCGTCGGTCTGGTAGTCCCAGTCCTCGGTCGCGTCCAGCCAGTTCGTCAGCTCCGCCAGCGTCATGGACCCTCCTCGGTCCCCTCATACCGCGCTCTCCGGTCCGCGCCCAGGCTCCGAGGTCGCCGCCTGGCAGGCACCCGCCGGGCGCCACCGGTCCAGCGTTCTATCCCTCAGGCGTCGCCGGTGCTTCGCCCTTGGTCTCCGCTTCGTTCACCGCCGCGTTGAGTTCGGTCATCAGTGGTTCGACGTCGATGCCGTGCGCTTGCGCGCCCTCGGCGACCGACTCGAACGCCGCGACGTGACACCCGATGCAGTGGAGCCCGTGCTTCAGAAAGACCGGCACCGTCTCCGGATGCTCCTTGACGACCGTGCCGATCGGCATGTCTCTCGTGATGGCGTCGGAACCCATGTCAGCTCCTCAAGATGGTGTGGTTGTCCCGGTGGGATCGTCCGGACCGCATACTACCCGAGCGGTTCCCCTTATGCAAGCCGCTTTCTGAATCTACCCGGCGAACTCTTCGCGCGCAAGCCGGACCTTGAGGCGTCTTCTGAGAGCGACTTCAGAGAGCGCCGCGAGCGCCGCCAGAAGGACGACCGCGATGGCTCCGGGCAGCGGCGCCTCCCGGATGGTCTCCTTGATGGCCACGAGCGCGCCCATCGCGATGCCGAGCAGCATCACGAGCCCGAGCTGTCGTGCCTGACGCGTCTTCTCGATCGACTGCGAGAGCGGCAGGTACGGCGAGGCGAGCGAAAGCAACGAGAACGACAGGAGCGAGAGGAGCAGCGTGATCAAGAGGTAGACCGCAGCGCTCGCTGGCGGGATGACGAATGACATGAGGACCAGCAGCACGACGAAGAACGGCAGCAGGTATCGCCAGATGACCAGCTTGCGTGCCCCCACGATGATCGCGACCCGGTCGCGAACCGGCGCGGCATGGAAGATCCAGCTCGCCTTCCATTGATCCGACTGCGTCATGGCGGTTGCGAAGAACAGCGTGATGAACACGCAGTAGAACCCGAGGAGTTCCTGGATCGGAAACCCCGGTTCCGCGACCCGGGGACCGAATGGATCGCTGAGGCTTCTGGTCACCAGCCCGAAGAGGTAGACCGCGAGCGGGAGACCGAACGCCGGGTAGACGCGCATGCGGAGCTTGCGATCGCGGTGCATGTACCGCCCCATCAGGTCGTACCCCGCGCGCTCCTCGTCGGTCCGGCAGAGCAGGCGACCGAGACGGCCGAACCGCGTGATGACGGGTCGCCGGTCCTCCCTCGCGCTGACGTCGGACGACGCGGCGGCGAGGTCGGAGATCCGGCGCGAGTAGTCGAGCGAGATCAGACTCAGCGCCATCGCGATCACCGCCGCGGCCGATACGACCGCCAGCGCCGCGAGAAGCCCGTTCTGTTCGGTCGTCTCCCCCGCCGCGACGGCGACGGCCCCGGCATACCACGCCGGCGGGACGAACCACGACCAGCGTCCCGGGGCGATCTCCAGCACGACGCCTTCGCGCATCAGCATGCGCGGGACGAGCACATAGCCGAACGTGAGCACGAGCGTCGCGACCGAGTGGACGTAGGTGATGGCGCTCGAGAAGCGCTGCGAATCGAACACCCGGATCGCCGTCGAGTAAAGCAGTACGACGAGCGACGCGGACGCCGTGCACCCGAGCAGCGCGAGTCCGGCGTACGCGAGACCCAGCGGGAGGCCGCCGCCGAAGCGGAGACCGATCGTGATCGACGCCGGCAGGCTGAGTGCGAGCGCGGTCGAGCAGACGTAGAAGAGCAGGTTCGCGATCTTCGCCCAGAAGTATGTTCTGGACGAGACGGGGCGGTGCGACAGGATCTCGTGGTCGTCGGGGTTCACCACGACGGAGCTGTACTCCATGATCACCGTCACCGCAGTCATGAACATCGCCGCGGAGAGTGTCAGGAGCGCGAAGGTGAAGGGGTCGGTCGTTCGGAGCATCGAGAGTGCGAGAAAGCTGCCGATGACGGCGTAGGTCACGAGCATCGACACCATCGGCGGCAGCCCGAAGCTCCTCCGGCCACGGCGTCTGGCCGACCGCACATCCAGACGCACGCCCGCCGCGATGAGCGCGCGCAGTTGCCGCGGATCGACGCCGTGGCCCCTCGGGCCGTTCGTGTCCTGCTGTGCGGCGGTGCCCATCGTCAGGAGACCCCTCCCCTGCCGCTTCCGGTGACGTTGTCCGAGAGGGCGCGGACGATGCTGTCGACGTCGACCGAGGAGGTCAGGTCGGTGAACGCGTCCTCGAGCGAGGCCCGGTGGGTCAGGTCCTTGAGCTCGTCGACGGCGCCGTCGGCGACGATTTGTCCATCATTGATGATGACGACGCGGTCGCAGATGCGCTCGACGACCTCGAGGATGTGCGAGCAGTAGAAGACGGTCTTCCCGCGCGATGCGAGGTCTCGAAGCAGTTCCTTGAGGACCAGCGCGGTGTTCGCGTCGAGTCCTGCGAGCGGTTCGTCGAGGAACAGGATGCTCGGGTTGTGGATGAGGGCCGCCGAGATGAGGACCTTCTGGCGCATGCCGCGCGAGAACGACGTCATGAGACGGTCGGCCGCGTCCGCGATGCCGAAGTACGATAGGAACCGGTCGGAGCGTTCGGCCGCGAGCTCCGTGTTCAGGTGGTAGAGGTTCCCGATCAGCGCCAGGTACTCCCGGGGCGTGAGGTTCTCATAGAGCGCGCCCGTCTCCGGCACGAACCCGATCCGTGCCTTCGCCTCGACCGGCTGTCCGGTCACGTCGACGCCCTCGATGAGTGCGGTCCCGCTCGTCGGCGAGAGCATCCCGACCGCCATCTTCACGGTTGTCGTCTTGCCGGCGCCGTTCGGGCCGAGATAGCCGCATATCTGCCCGCGCGGTATGGCGAGGTCGACCCCGCGGACGGCCTCGACCGGGCCGAAGCGCTTCGTGAGTGCCCTGAGTTGGATGGCGTGCACGCTATCTCCCCTGTGTGCCGTCGCGAGCCGCCTCGATGCGATCGAGCGCCGCTTTGGCGATGGCAGCGAGCTGTGGGTGGGCCGGAGGGTCCGCCGTGAGCACGCGGCGAGCGGACGCTTCGGCGTCGTCCAGTTGTCCGAGCTCGAGACGCGCGCGCGCGAGCTCGAGCAGCGCTTCGTGGTAGCCGGGGTGGATGTCGGTCGCGACGGTCAGGTGCTCGATGGCGTTCGCTGGCCTTCCGAGCTCCAGAAGCGCGAGTCCGAGGTTGTATCGCGCCGTGACGTCGTTCGGTGTCACCGAGACCGCCTTGGCGAACTCCTCTGCCGCTCCATCCATATCGCCGCGCGAGCCGAGGATGGCACCCAGCGTGTTGTGCATGGGGCCGGCCCCGTACTCGATCGTGCGCACGTTGACTCCCGCCGCCAGGACGATCAGGACCGCGGCGGTCGCACCAACCATCCTCCAGGCTCGTCGCCGTACGACGTCGGCAAACCACTCGACGGCGAACCCCGCCCCGACGAGCAGTATCGGTACGATGGCGAGACGGTACCTGGCTGTGATGAAGAACGGAAGGACCGAACCCATGAACACCACCCCGAACACCACGAGCAGCCCCACGCGCTTCCTCGCGCGCAGCGCGAGGGCGAGCCCGAGGAGTCCCAGCGGTGCGACCACCGCGAAGCGGGACGGCGTGACGGCGAGGACCGGGGCGAAGTCCGCCACGAAGTTCATGTCGTAGTGATTGGGAATCTCGAAGTGGTTCCAGAACAGCACGAACTTGCGGGCCGTGATCCGGACGGCGGCCCCGGGGTCGGACCGCATGAAGCGGAACGCGAGCCCCGCCCAGTAGTCCGAGACCTCACCGTCCGAGAGCTCACGCCCGACCGCGCGCTCCGCGACCGCCTTCGAAGCGACCCGCAGATCGAAGCGCATGCTCGGAGGAACATCGAACACGCCCTGTGCTCCGGGATGGTTGCCGATGTAGAGGTTGATCCCACCATTCGACGAGACCGGAATCAGGTCGCCCGACGCCCGCCAGTTGTGGACCGTCGCCGGGAGCACGACGACCCCGGCGGCCACGAAGACGAGAAGTGCCACGCACGCGGCGCGACGACGTTCGAACGGTTGCCGTCCGGAGGGTTTCCTCCGTCCGGCGGCCCCTGACTCCCGCGCGACCGCGGTCCTCGTCTCGGTCGAGGTCCAACCCCGGCGGAGCACGACATACAGCCAGCCCGCGGCGGCCGGAGCGAAGAGCAGGATGTTCGGTTTGCCGAGCCCTGCCAGTCCGAGGAGCGCGCCGGCGGCGGCAGCCTGCCACGCGCGACCGCTCCGGGCTGCGGCCAGGAGCAGCACCAGCCCCCCCTCGACGGCAGCCAGGACGATCGTGATCTCGAGGAGCTCCGCCTCGAAGAACAGGAAGGGGCCGTAGGCCGCAGCGAAGAAGGCGGCGATGAGTCCGGCCACTCGTCCGACCGTGATGCGTCCAAGCTGGTAGACCAGTGCCACCGACCCCAGACCGACAAGCGCCTGGACGATGCGGACCGGTGTGAGACCGGCGCCCACGACCCGCTCGATCAGGGCGAGCACGAACGGGTAGAAGGGACACGAGTGGAAGAACGCGTGCGGCGGGACCAGCACACCGGACAGAATGCCCCACGCCCGGTTCAGGTAGACCGCCGGGTCACCCGTGGCCACCTGGTAGAGGACGTGTCCGCTGACATCACGGAGGAAAAGGACTCGCAGCACGAGTCCCAGGAGGAGCGCCGTCGAGAGGAGTCCCGCGTCGCGCTTCGTCACGGCCTGTACCTCTCATCCGATGGTTGCCCCCCCGTGTCCCCTCGACCCTGGGGCCGCTCGTCGCTCCCGCCCGCCTCCGACGAGCCTTGCTGAGCGGAGGACGCGGATGGTTCCCGGGTCGGCGCGGTTCGCTGGGCGACCGGGACCGGGAAGCGCACGTCCGCGGCGACCGGGCTGCCGTCCTGCATCGCCGGCTCGAACCACCAGCGGGAGGCGGCGAACGTGATCGCGATGAGCTGCTCGCAGTCCAGCGTCTCGCAGCCTTCGATCCGGACATCGTCGACGGAGCCGTCGGCGGTCACGGTCAGTCCGACCGATAGCATCTCAGATGTCGACGCCCCGGCGACCATCGTGTCCGGCGTCGACGGGACGGCGTAGCGCACCAGCACAGGCGGTGTGATCTCGGCCGCGTCGTCAGGAGCGTCGGCTTCGTCCAGCTCAACGACCCGCGTGTACGGTTCGCTGGCGGGGTCGGCTCCGAGGTCCGGCAGCGGTGGAAGCGTCCCGGCGCTTTCAACACCAGGGTCAAGGGCAAGGGCGCGAGCCCGTTCGGCCTCCGCATCTCCCCAGGGGACGCCGGTTCGTTCGAGCATCGCGGCCAGCCGGTAGAACGCCCTCGAGGCGTTCGGTGTCATCGCGCCGATCTCGTCCGCGTACGCGCGATACAGTCGGTCGGCCTGACGCGTCGCCCCCTCCTCGTCCCGGCAGATCGCGAGGCCGAGCAACGCGTCCAGGAGGTCCGGTGAGAGATCGGACGACGCGGCCTCGCCGTTCTCGATCGCGGCTGCTTTCGCCTCGCCGATCGCTCCCGTGTACTCCCGACGGGCCTCCGCGAAGAGACCGCGCCGGAGCAGCGCCCCGCCGAGCGCGAGCCTGGCTGTCGGCCAGTCGGGTGCGTCAACTGCGATCGCTCGGAACTCGGCCAGCGCCTCGGTTCCCTGGCGCGACTGGAGGAGCCCATAGGCGCGGACCAGCCGAGCTTCCGGCGCTGGTGCGTCCTCAGGCCCCGAGACGGCCTCGGAGGCTCCCGCAGCGGCTGCCAGCAGCAACACGCCCAGCAGGAGGCCGTACGGCCTCCGAATTCCCTTCGCGTGGGCGCTTTCGGCTCTCGAACGGCTCCTCGAGCGTGTGGCCGCCGAAGGTCCTGTGTGGGGCGTTTCCCGGCCTCTGTCATGTGATAAGGATTGACGCGCGTGCGCCGTGGTTGTGGCCGTTCGGGGCCGTGTCATCGTCCGCCCCCTCTCTCTCCACTGGTGTCCCACGACGCGCCCGCCAGCTCCGCGATCGAGGCAGTGATCCGGCGGGCGGCGCTCTCGAGACGAGGCCAGCGAGCCGATGTGAGGCTCTGGTTGACGGCCTGTCTCGAGATGCCGAGGTGGGTGGCGACATCCTGTTGCGTCCGAGAGGCCTTCACGAGTTGGACGATCTGGCGCTGCCGGTTGGTCATAGCGTCGTACGCCTCGAGAAGGAGATCGAGGGCGGCGCCGAGCGCGCTCGTGTCGACGGGTCCGAGGACGCGAACGCGCAGGTCGCGATGGTCCGTGTCTGCGAGGCCGGCACGGGCGGCTGCGTCGGTCGCGTGCGCTCCGAGAAGCGCGGTCTCAAGGACGCGCGAGGGTGTCTCGTCGAGAGCGGTCGCTGGTCGCTCGCGAACCTCGTCGCCGGCCGCGACGGTCAGACAGAACGTCGCGCGTTCGGGCCGGGTCGCTGCGGCGATCGCGAGGAGGATCTCGACGACGGTCTCCGGTGAGGACGGGACGACCGAGAGCACGCCGTCCGGCGTGACCGCTCCGGGAAGTCCCAGGAGCCCGGCGCGCTGGTCCGACAGCTCGGATGCCGAGGTGCGCAGCAGCTCGAGCGCTCGGGCGTCGGTTCGTCTCACACCGCTCGGGTCGCAGATCTGGGCTGCGACGAGGAGCGTGGGCCTCGCGCCTGCTGGTGAGGTGTTCACGAGATGGTCCTCTCGACGGCCGCGTAGACGTTGTGCGCGCTGACGCTCTCCAGGCTTTCGGCCTCGACCCGGTACCACCGGACCCGGACATCGGCCTCGAGGCGCTCAGCGACAGAGCGTACGAGGTCCTCGACGAAGACCGGGCGAAGGACGGCGCTCTCGAGGATGGCCCGCTCGTCCTCCCCCGTCAGGAGCGGATGAACCGGGGCGCTGGCGCACGACTCGGCGAGTTCGACGAGCTCGGAGGCGAGGAAACAGCCGTCATACGCGACCGCCATCTCGACGTGGGTCCTCTGGCTGTGACCGATGCCGTCGGTCGCCTCCTGCGAGCAGGGGCAGACCGTCATCACCGGGAGCGCCACGGCGAGCGAGCAGCGAAGGCGCGGTGTCCTCCCCGCGTCCGCGCTCTCGGTCGTGTCGAGCGAGGCGCTGAAGCGGACCGCGCACGTCATCGTCGCGGCGAGACCGGAGACGGGTGCCGTCTTGGCGATGGGCTGGTCGTATGAGATCTCGACGTAGGCGGTCGTCACACCGAGCTCCGCCACGAGCTGTTCGAGGAGCGGCCGGATACCGTTCGGCGAGACGTGCACGTCTGTGTCGGCGAGAACGCGGGAGAAGCGGCTGAGATGGACGCCCCGCGCTTCGCCCGGGAGCGTCACCGAGAGATCCATGTCCGCGGTCGCCGTCTCCGGGCCGTCCGCCGTGTCGTAGCTCACCATCGCGGCGAGCCCGCTGACGCCGACGCGGTCGAGCGGGATGCCCCGATCGTCCTTCATGTCCTGGAGTGGTCGCATGGCTCCATCGTACGAGCGGCGCACAACGATGTCAAGCCGTCGGGCTTGTCACCATCGTACGCCGCCTGATCGTCTCTTCGGGCGCTCGCGCCCGTCCTGTGAAGGGCTGCCGCGCCCACCCGATGCGTGGCCTGCTAGAGGATCTGCGCGAACTCCACGACCGCGTGCGCCGCCGCGCCGACGGAGACCGCCGCCACCTCGACCCCGGCCATGTCGGCGATGGTCCTGAGGTACGACATCGCGTTGTCCGGGAGTGCCTCCTCTGTGCGCGCGCCGGATGTGTCCGTGGCCCATCCGGGGAACTCCTCGAAGACAGGCTTCGCCCGCTCGAGCTCGTCCACGGTTCTCGGGAAGGTCTCCGTGCGTCTGCCGTCGATCTCGTACGCGACACAGATCGGGATGCTCTCGAACGTGTCGAGGACGTCGAGCTTCGTCACGATGAGCCGGCGGATGCCGTTGACGGCGACCGCGTAGCGCAGCGCCACCATGTCGAGCCAGCCGCACCGTCTGGGGCGACCCGTGGTCGATCCCCGCTCCGCGCCACGGTCCCGGATGATCTCCGCGTTGCTGTCGAACAGCTCCGTCGGGAACGGTCCGGCGCCGACGCGCGTCACGTAGGCCTTCGCGATCCCGATGATGTCACCGACCATCCGCGGCGGGACGCCGGTTCCCGCGGAGACGCCCGTCGCGCTGGTGTAGGATGAGGTCACGAACGGGTACGTTCCGAAGGCGATGTCGAGCAGCGTACCCTGGGCGCCCTCGAAGAGGACGTTGCGCCCCTGGTCGAGCGCGCCGCGGAGGATGTCCGGCGTGTCCGCGAAGTGCGGGCTCAGCCGCTTCGCAGCCGCCTCGAGCTGGTCGAGCATCTCCCCCACATCGAGCGGCTCGCGCCCGTAGAGCCTCTCGAGGATCTCGTTCTTCCGCTCCGCCGCGGCCGTGAACCTCGCGCGGAAGTCGTCGAACGACGCCATGAGTCCGATGGGGAGTCCCGTTCGCGAGATCCGGTCGGCGTACGTCGGACCGATGCCGCGCCGTGTGGTCCCGATGGCCGACTTCCCCAGGCGCTCCTCCTCGGCCGCCTCGACGGCCTTGTGGTACGGCAGGACCATGTGGGCGCCCACGTCGATGAGGAGGTTGTCACCGACCGAGATCCCGGCGCCCCGGACCCGGTCGATCTCCTCGACCAGCGCGAGCGGGTCGATGACCACGCCCGAGCCGATGATGCAGCTCACACCGGGCACGGAGATCCCCGAAGGCAGCAGGTGGAACACGATCGGCTCGCCGTTCACCGTGACCGTGTGCCCCGCGTTCGCGCCGCCCTGGAACCTGACGACGAAGTCGGCGCATGACGCCAGGGCGTTCGTGATCTTCCCCTTGCCCTCGTCGCCCCACTGCGTGCCGACGATCACAACGTTGCTCATCTGGTACCTCGATCCATCGAAGGGTTCGTTTCCGTGACGCTCGCTCGGCCCGCGTCAGTCATCGCCGGCGCGGGCGCGTCGCGTTCGCTTTCGTTCGCGGGACGTCGGGACTCGCCGGTTCAGAGCTCGCCAGCGGTGAGCTTCCGGTCCTTCTCCTCGACCGACTCCGCCTGCTTCGCCTTGAAGGCCCGGACCTTCTCCTTGAGGCCGGCGTCGCCGAGCGCGAGGATCTGCGCCGCGAGGATGGCGGCGTTCTTCGCGCCGTGCTTGCCGATCGACATCGCCGCGACGGGGACGCCGCCCGGCATCTGGACGATGGAGTAGAGCGCGTCGAGTCCCTGAAGGCTTCCGCCACCCATCGGGACGCCGATGACCGGGATCGACGTGAAGCTCGCCACGACGCCCGGCAGGTGGGCCGCCAGCCCCGCGCCGACGATGGCCACCTCGATCCCCTCCTCCTCCAGTCCTCCCGCGAGGCGCGCCGTCATCTCCGGCGTCCGGTGCGCGGACGAGATGCGCATCGTGTAGCCGATCCCGAAACCATCGAGGAGATCCGCCGACTTCTGCATGGTCGAGAGGTCGCTGTCGCTGCCCATGATGATCGCGACTCTGGGCTTCCCGTCAGACATGTTCGCTCCTGGTGCTTGCCTAGTGCTTGAAGTGTCTTTGTCCTGTCATGACCATGGCGATGTTCCGCTCGTTCGCCGCCTTGATGACGTCCTCGTCACCCTTCGAGCCGCCGGGCTGGATGATCGCGGTCACTCCCGCCTCCGCCGCGGCGTCGACCGCATCGCGCATCGGGAAGAACGCGTCCGAGGCCATCACGCTTCCCTTGACGCGGTCGCCGGCCTTCCACACCGCCAGGACGCTCGCGTCGACGCGGCTCATCTGCCCGGCGCCGATCCCGACGGTCTCGGTGTCGCGCGCCAGCACGATCGCGTTCGAACGCACGTGCTTGACGACGCGCCACCCGAAGATGAGCGAGTGCATCTCCTCCGGCGTCGGTTCGCGCTCGGTCACCGGTTTGAGGTTGGACTGCTCGAAGATATCGACGTCCAGGTCCTGAACCAGCATGCCTCCACCGACCAGCGCGCGCGTGTGCCGCTGCGGCTTGAGGCGGTACTCCGTCAGGTCCGGGAAGGACGCCTTCATGATGCGGCGGTTCTTCTTGCCGCGCATGAGGTCGAGCGCGTTGCGGTAGTAGTCCGGCGCGATGACCGCCTCGACGAAGTGGGTCGCGTGGATGAGCTTCGCCGTCTCGATATCGACGCTCCGGTTCAGCGCGATGATACTGCCGAACGCGGAGACCGGGTCGCACGCCAGCGCACGTTCGTAGGCCTTGTCCAGTGTCGATGCGCTCGCCACGCCGCACGGGGTGGCATGCTTGATCACCGCCGCCGTCGGGTCCGGGAACTCGCGGACGATCGAGAGCGCCGCGTCCAGGTCCATGATGTTGTTGTACGAGAGTTCCTTCCCGGAGAGCTGCTCGGCAGCGACGACGCTCGGACCGACCAGGTGCGGTCGGGAACGATAGAACCCGGCCTTCTGATGCGGGTTCTCACCGTAGCGGAGATCCTGGACCTTCTCGAGTTCGATCGAGATCGTCCCCGGGAGCGCGCCGTCACCTTCATCCACGGCCGCGAGGTAGCGGTGGATCGCCTTGTCATAGTCGCGCGTCCTCGCGAACGCCTGGACGGCGAGCGCGCGGCGTTCGGTCAACGGAACGTCGCCGTGCTCCGCGATGAGGCAGAGGACGCGTCCGTACTGCTCCGGTGAGCTGACGACCACGACGTTCTCGTAGTTCTTGGCCGCGGCGCGCAGCAGGGTGACGCCTCCGATGTCGATCTGCTCGATCGCTTCCTCGAGCGTTGTTCCTGCCGCCGCGGTGACCTTCTCGAACTGGTAGAGGTTGACCACGACCATGTCGATCCGGTCGATCCCCTCCTGCTCGAGCGTCGCCACGTGGCTTTCCAGCTGTGGTCGGGCGAGAATGGCCCCGTGGACGTGCGGATGGAGCGTCTTGACGCGTCCGCCGAGGATCTCGGGTGCGCCCGTGACATCGGCCACCTCGCGGCACTCGACGCCGGCCGAACGGATGCGCGAGGCCGTGCCTCCCGTCGAGATGATCTCGATGCCCGCGTCCGCGAGACCGCGAGCGAGTTCGGCGATCCCCTGCTTGTCCGAGACACTGATCAACGCTCTTCTCACGCTCATGGTGTGTCGCTCCCTGTTGTCTTGCTCGCGCTCTTCTCGTGCGCGCACTCGTGCGGGTAGCTTCCATCGAAGCAGGCGACGCAGTAGGCGTCCCTCGGGGGCGGTACCGATGAGAGCAGCCCCTCAAAGGACAGGTAGCCGAGCGAGTCGACCCCGATGAAGCGGGCGATCTCCTCGACTTCGTTGCTCGAGGCGACGAGTTCCTCTCTCGTCGGCGTGTCGATCCCGTAGAAGCACGGGAACTTGATGGGCGGAGACGCGACCCGGAGGTGGATCTCCTTCGCGCCGGCGTTCCTGATGATGCGCATGAGTTCGCGGCTCGTCGTGCCGCGGACGATTGAGTCGTCGACGACCACCACACGCTGCCCCTCGAGCGTCTCCACGACCGGGTTGTACTTGATGCGGACCCTGAGGTCGCGAATCGACTGCTTCGGGTGGATGAACGTCCTCCCGATGTAGTGGTTCCGGATGAGGCCGATCTCGAGCGGCAACCCCGACTGCTCGGCGTACCCCATGGCCGACGCGTTGCTCGAGTCGGGCACGGAGAAGACGATGTCCGCGTCGGCCGGGTGTTCGCGGGCCAGCGCACGCCCCAGGTTGCGGCGGACACCGTCGACGGACGCTCCGCGGAGCACGGAGTCGGGTCTGGAGAAGTAGATGTACTCGAAGATGCAGAAGCTCCTCGGCCCGCCCGCCGGCGCGAGGCGGTGCGAGTGCGCGCCGTCCTCTTCGAGCACGACGATCTCCCCCGGTTCGATGTATCGCTCGTAGGCAGCACCCACGATGTCGAGCGCACAGCTCTCGGACGCGACGGCCCATCCCCCGGAGGCGAGCCGACCGAAACAGAGCGGACGGTAGCCGCGAGGGTCGCGAAGAGCGACAAGCTTGCCATCGAGCATGAACAGGATCGAGTACGCCCCCTCGACCCCAGCCAGCGCTTCAGAGAGGATCTCAGGGATCGCCTCCGGCCCGGCATTGGGTCTCGCGGCGTACGCGCGCGCGATCAGGTGCAGGATCGTCTCGGTGTCCGTCGTCGTGCGGAAGATAGACCCCTTGGCTTCCAGCCGCGAACGAAGGCTGTCCGAGTCGACCAGGTTGCCGTTGTGCGCCGCCGCGAGCTGGCCTCCCTGGAAGCGCACGATGAGCGGCTGCGCGTTGATGAGTTGGCTCTGGCCCGTCGTCGAATACCTCACGTGTCCGATGGCGACCTCACCCGGCAGTCGGTCGAGTATCTCCTCGTTGAACACGTGGCTCACCAGTCCCATCGCGCGGTGCTGGAACGCCGTATCGCCGTCCCACGTGACGATACCGGCGCTCTCCTGGCCGCGGTGCTGCAGAGCGTAGAGCCCGAGGTACGTCAGTCTCGCCGCGTCACGGTTGCCCGACACGCCGAATATGCCGCACTCCTCGTGGAACACCCGTTGCTCCTCTCAGGAAGAGACGCGCTCCAGGACCTCCCTGTAGGCGTCGATGAACCCGCCGAGGTCCTGACGGAAGCGGTCCTTGTCCATGATCTCGCCGGTGTTGGCGTCGTGGAAACGGCACGTGTCCGGTGACACCTCGTCGCCGAGCACCATCTCGCCGCTCTCCGTCGTCCCGAACTCCAGCTTGAAGTCTACGAGTCTCGTGTTGCGTTCCGACAGGAACTCCGTGAGGACTCTGTTGACCGTGAGCGCCGCCTGCTTCAAGTACGCCACCTGCTCGTCGGTCGCCAGCCCGAGCGCCCGGACGTGCTCTTCGGCGAGGATCGGGTCGTTCAGGTCATCGTCCTTGAGGTAGAACTCCACGATCGGCGGGTCGAACTCGGTCCCCGGCTTCACGCCGAGGCGCTTGACCATCGACCCCGCGGCGATGTTGCGGACCACGACCTCGAGCGCGAGCATATTGAGCCGCTCGACCACCATCTCGCTGTCCGAGATCTTCTCGACGAAGTGCGTGCGCACCCCGGCCTTCTCAAGCAGTGTGAAGAAGTGCGACGAGATCTGGTTGTTGAGGACGCCCTTCCCGGCGATGACCTCGTGCTTCACGCCGTTGAACGCCGTCGCATCGTCCTTGAACTCCTGGACCATGCGGCCCGGCTCGTCGGTCTCCCACAGGATCTTGGCCTTGCCTTCGTAGAGGGCATTCGTCTTCTTCACGCTCCGCACTCCTTCCATGGTTCCCGTATCTCCAGCCTCTCGTAGACCGCGTCGGTCGCCGCCAGATGGCGGTCCAGACCGGTCGCCTCCGCGATCCCCTCTCTGCCGAGAAGCTCGAGCGTTCTCGTGTCCTTCGCGATCTCATCCGTGAACATCGTTCCGTTCTTCCGTGCTGTCATCGCGGCCGACTGCACCACGTCGTACGCCTCGTCACGCGAGAGCCCCTTCTCGACGAGCATCGTCAGGACGGTGCCCGAGGCGAAGAGGCCGTTCGTCGACTCGATGTTCGCAAGCATCCGGTCAGGCCGGATGTCGAGCCGCTCCACGACCACCTGGTACTTCCTGATCATGTAGTGGGCCAGCGTCGAGCTGTCAGGCAGGATGACGCGCTCGACCGACGAGTGCGAGATGTCGCGCTCGTGCCAGAGCTCGATGTTCTCTACGCCAGCCAGCGCGTTCGTCCTGAGAAGCCTCGCGAGTCCGCAGAGCTGCTCGCACTTGATGGGATTGCGCTTGTGCGGCATCGCCGAGCTCCCCTTCTGTTTCTTCGCGAACCCCTCGAGGATCTCGCTCGTCTCCGTCCGCGCGAGGAGCCGGATCTCGAGCGCCTGACGCGCGATGACGGCGCCCAGCACCGCAAGTGCGTTGAGATACCCGGCGTGTCGGTCCCGGGAGACGATCTGCGATGAGATCCCGGCGGGTCGGATGCCGAGCGCCTCGCAGACGTGTCGTTCGACGGCCGGGTCGAGGTTGACGTACGTCCCGACGGCGCCCGAGAGCTTGCCGACGGAGGCAGCTCCGACGGCCACCGCGAGCATGTCGCCCGCTCGCGAGAGCTCGTCCCACCAGTACGCGAACTTGAGGCCGAGCGACGTCGGTTCGGCGTGCACGCCGTGCGTGCGTCCCATGATCGGGGTCTTCTCGTGTTCGAGCGCGAGCTTCCGCACGGCCTCGCAGAGCGAGTCGAGTTCCTTGAGGATGAGGAGCCCGGCGCGGTTGAGCTGGACGGCCGTCGCCGTGTCGAGGATGTCGGAGGAGGTCATCCCGAGGTGAACGTAGTGCGCCTCGGGTCCGATCGACTCGCCAAGCGTCTTGAGGAACGCGATGACGTCGTGATGCGTCTCCTCCTCGATCTGCTTCATTCTGGGGATGTCGACGGCGGCCCTCCTGTCGATCACCTCGACCGCCTCGGGCGGCACACGGCCCAGCTTGCTCCAGCCGCGCACGGCCTCGACCTCGATCCTGAGCCAGAGGTCGATCCGCGACTCCTCACTCCAGATCTCGGTCATCTCGGGGGTGGAATAGCGTTCGATCAATCCGGTCTCCTCACTCCCACTCGATGGTCGTTCATCTCGGACGCGGGCGCGTACCCGCTACTCCCACTCGATCGTCGCCGGAGGCTTCGAACTCACGTCGTAGCATACGCGGTTGACCCCGCGGACCTCGTTGATGATGCGCGCGGACATCCGCTCCAGCACCGGGGGCGGCATCGGGAACCAGTGCGCCGTCATCCCGTCGTGCGAGTGGACGGCGCGGAGCGCGACCACGTGCTCGTACGTCCGCTCGTCCCCCATCACGCCGACCGTCTTCACCGGAAGCAGCACGGCGAACGCCTGCCAGATGTCGTCGTAGAGACCGGCACTCCGGATCTCCTCGAGGTAGATGGCATCGGCTTCCCGGAGGACGGCCAGCCGCTCCTCGGTGACCTCGCCGAGGACGCGGATCCCAAGACCGGGGCCCGGGAACGGGTGGCGACCGAGGATATCGGCGTCAATGCCGAGCTCCGCGCCGACCCTCCGCACCTCGTCCTTGAACAGCATCCGGACCGGCTCGATCAGCTCGAGATCCATCCGCTCGGGAAGACCGCCGACGTTGTGGTGGCTCTTGATCGTGGCCGACGGGCCCTTGACCGAGACGCTCTCGATGACGTCGGGGTAGAGCGTCCCCTGCGCGAGAAACCGGGCGCCGCCGATTCGTCTCGCCTCGTCCTCGAACACGCGGATGAACTCGTGGCCGATGATCTTCCGCTTGCGCTCCGGGTCGGTCACGCCGGCGAGCTTGTCGAGGAAGCGGTCGCCCGCCTTGACCACATCGATCTTGATCCCGAGCCGCTCGCGGAGGCGTGTGATGACGTCGTGCTCCTCGTTCTTGCGGATGAGACCGTTGTCCACGAAGATCGGAACGAGGTTGTCGCCGATGGCTCGGTGGATGAGCACCGACATCACGGAGGAGTCCACGCCGCCCGAGAGGGCGCAGATGACCTTCGCGTCGCCGACCGTCTCGCGGATCTCCTCGATCGCCTCTTCAACGAACGACCTCGGCGTCCAGTCACCCTGGATCCCGCCGACCCGCCGGACGAAGTTCTCGAGAAGCCGGCTCCCCTGCTCCGTGTGGATGACCTCGGGGTGGAACTGGAGTCCGTAGACACGGCGCTCATCGTTCCCCATGGCGGCGATCTTCCCGTCCGCGCTCCGTCCGAGCACGACGAATCCGTCCGGTGGTTCCGTCACCTCGTCCCCGTGACTCATCCATACCTGCGTGCGTTCCGACAGACCGTCGAAGAGCGGATGGCCGCGCTCCGGATCGAACCCCATGGGACCGTACTCGCGTGTGCTCCCGGCCGAGACGTTCCCGCCGAGCGCCATCGCGGCGGCGTGGAGTCCGTAGCAGATGCCGAGTACGGGCAGGCCCAGGTCAAAGATGCGCGGGTCGGGGCGCGGGGCTCCGTCCGCGTAAATGCTCGAGGGACCGCCCGAGAGCACGATGGCCCCCGCCGTCTCGGGGAACTCGGACGCCGGCGTGTCGAAGCGGACGACCTCCGAGAACACCCCGAACTCGCGGATCCTCCGCGCGATCAGGTGCGTGTACTGCGAGCCGAAGTCCAGGATCACGACCGAGACATGGCCCGCGTGACTCTGCTCGTCCATCGTTCCCCTCACGGCTGCCGTACTCCCCTGGGTCATGCGCTCCTCCGCTCCAATGCTAGCGATACATCCCCACGTGCTGGCTCTGCTGCATCAGCTTGCCCTCGGACCTGATCGACGGGGCGATGATGAGCTCGGCCTGCTGGAACTCGAAGATGTTCTTCGCGCCGACCGACCCCATGCAGGTCTTGATGGCGCCGACGAAGTTCTGCGTGCCGTCGTCGGTGCGCGCCGGACCGAGCAGGATCTCCTTGAGCGTGCCGGAGGTGCCGGTCTTGACGCGCGCGCCGCGAGGCAGGTCGCCGTGCGGTGTGGCCATGCCCCAGTGGTAGCCCTGGCCGGGCGCCTCCTTGGCCCGCGCCATCGCTGAGCCGATCATCACGGCGTCGGAGCCCGAGACGAACGCTTTGCAGACGTCGCCGCCGGTGTCCATCCCGCCGTCGGTGAGGACAGGCACGTACTTGCCCGTGCGCTTGTAGTAGAAGTCGCGCGCGGCCGCCGCGTCGACCGTGGCGGTCACCTGCGGGACACCGATGCCAAGCACGCCGCGTGTCGTGCACGCCGCGCCCGGACCGACCCCGATGAGAACGGCGTCAGCGCCGGCCTCCATGAGATCGAGCGTGACGTCGTACGTGACGCAGTTGCCGACGATGACGGGGATCGACATCGAGTCGATGAAGGCTTGCAGGTCAAGCGTGTCGTACTCGCTCGAGATGTGGTCGATCGTCGCCACGGTCGACTGCACGACGAAGATGTCGGCGCCCGCCTCTTCCGCGAGCTTCCCGAACCGGGCCGCGCGGATGGGTGTCGCCGACACGGCTGCGATGCCGCCGCCGTCCTTGATCTCCTCGACGCGCTTCCCGACCATCTCTTCCTTGATGTCGGGCTTGTAGAGCTCCTGGACGATGCGCGTCGCCTCTTCGGGGGTGGCCCCCGCGATCCGCCCCAGCACCTCGTCCGGGTCCTCGTAGCGTGTCTGCACGCCCTCGAGGTTGAGCACGCCGAGCCCGCCGAGCTTCGACATCGTGACGGCCATCTTCACGTCCACGACACCGTCCATCGCCGCGGCGAGGATGGGCACGGTGAACTCCATGTCGCGCAGGGTCCACGTGGTGTCGGTCTCCGCCGGGTTGATGGTCGTGCGGCCCGGGACGATCGCCACCTCGTCAAAGCCGAAGGCCTTTCTCGCCTTCCTCCCACGTCCGATATACATCCCCATCGAGTCCTCCTGTGGAGAGTGACCGTGGTTGCGTTTCGTCTTCGCTCTATCAGGAGAGCGCCCACGGCGCGCGGCGCACCATCGAGCGTCTGCGTGTCATCACACGTTCTCTCTCGCGCTTCCGCCGCGACGCATCGCGCACCGCGGGCAGACGCGACCGCCGGTCGCTACGCCCCCGGACGGCTCCCCGGTTTGACGATCGGGAGCCCCTGCTCGCAGAGCGGGCAGCTCTCCGGCTCGTAGCTCTCGGCCACTCGGCGGAGCAGTGACTCGGCGCGCGGCTCGAGCCCCGGGTCCGACATGCTGCGGTCGACGATGAACCCGAAACCGACGACCTCGCCGCCGGCCTCGCGGGCCAGCGCGGCGACCTCCTTGACGGAGCCGCCGGTCGTCACGACGTCCTCGATGATGAGGACACGCTCGTCCGGCTCGAGTGCGAACCCGCGCCGGAGCGTCATCTGTCCCTCCTGCCGCTCGGCGAAGAGAAACCGGACGCCGAGCGACCGGGCGACCTCGTAGCCGATGACGACGCCGCCGAGCGCCGGGGCGACGACGACGTCGACGCGGTCGTCACGAAAACGGTCGGCCAGAAGCCGGCCGAGCTCCTCGGCGTGCCGCGGGTGCTCCAGGACGCGGGCGCACTGGAAGTACTCCCCGCTGTGGCGCCCGGACGTGAGTCGGAAGTGCCCGGTGAAGAGGGCTCCGGTCTCCTGAACGATCTCCGCTGCTCTGTTCGCCGTGGCCTTCGTCACTCGCGCACCCCCACGATGCTCGACTCCTCGAGGATCAACCGGGCGGCCTCGCTCGGCTGCTTGTCCGAGTCGCGGATGGGACGCCCGATGACGATGTAGTCCGCGCCGTTCTCGAAGGCCTCGTGCGGTGTGGCGACGCGGCGCTGGTCCTGCTTGGCGGCCCATGTGGGGCGGATGCCCGGCGTGACGATGAGGAAGTCCGGACCCATCGCGTCGCGGATGGCCCGTGCCTCCCAGGCCGACGAGACGACTCCGTCGAGCCCCGCGTCCCGGGCCCGCTCGGCGAGCGCGAGGACCTCGTCGACCGTCGAGGCCATGCTCGTGAGCACGGTGATGGCGACGATGCGCGGTCTGGCGATGCCCCGCCTCTCCGCCTCCTCACGGCTCGCGGCGACGGCCGCCTTCATCATCGCCGTGCCGCCGGACGCGTGGACGTCGAAGATATCGACCCCGAGCGCCGTGGCCGCGGCGGCCGCTTCGCCGACGGTGTTCGGGATGTCGTGGAACTTGAGGTCGAGGAAGACCCCGTATCCGGCCTCCTTGAGCTCGCGGACGAACCCGGGACCCTCGGCGGTGAACAGCCGGCTTCCCACCTTGAAGTGCGAAGCGTACTTCGCCGTCCGGTGCGCCAGGTCGAGCGCGTCGTTCTTGGTCGGGACATCGAGTGCGACGATCAGTCTGCTCGTGTTCTCTGACATGGTGTCTCCACCTCCTTGGCAAGACCGGTGTACCCGGTCAGGCTGTTGATTCCATCGGTGGCGGCGCGCTGCGCGAGGCCGTCGATGATCCTCCCGACGACCGAAGGGGTCCGGAAGATCGCGGTTCCGACCTGGAAGGCGGTCGCTCCGGCCAGCAGATACTCCAGCGCGTCCTCCGTCCGCTCGATCCCGCCCGAGCCGACGATGGGGATTCCGACGCCGGCCGAGAGCCTCCAGACCAGCGCGAGGTTGACCGGCTTCAGCGCGGGGCCCGAGAGCCCGCCGAACCGGTTGCCGAGCATCGGGGCGCGGGTCTCGACGTCGATCCGCATCCCCGGGAGTGTGTTTCCGACGACCAGCGCGTCGGCGCCGGCCTTCTCACCCGCCTCGGCCACGGACAGCACATCCGCGGCGTTTGGCGAGAGCTTGAGGAACAGGGGCTTGGCGGTGGCGCGTCTGGCCGCGGAGACGACCTCGGCGACGCCCGCCGGGTCGGCCCAGAGCGGTAGCCTCGCGCGTTCCACGTTGGGGCACGAGATGTTGAGTTCGAGCCCGGCCGTCTCGTCCCGCTCACCGATGGCGCCGCAAAGGTTCGCGAACTCCGTGGCGCTCTTCCCGGCGACGCTGGCGATGACTCGCGTCGGGAGCTTTGCCGCTTCGGAGAGCTTGTCCGAGAGGAACCGCTCGAGCCCGACATTCTCCAGCCCGATCGAGTTGAGCATTCCGCCACGCGTCTCAGCGAGTCTCGGTGGCGCATTGCCGGCGCGCGGCTCCGGCGTCACGGTCTTCGTGACGATCGCTCCGACCTTCCCGAAGTCCACGAGCCCGTCGTACTCGGGACCGTACCCCACCGTCCCCGAGGCCAGCAGGAGTGGACTGGTGAGTCTGAGTCCGGCGATCTCGACCGACGGGTCAACCACGAGCCACCTCCATCGTACGCTCCGCGGCCACGAGCATCGACGCGTCGAACACCGGGCCGTCCTTGCACACCGTCCGGTAGCCGTCGACCGTTGGCACGACGCAGCCCCGGCAGGCGCCGACGCCGCACGCCATCATCTCCTCGAGCGAGACCTGACAGGCCAGATGGCTCCGGGCGGCGACAGCCGCGAGCGTGTCGAGCATGGGCCGCGGGCCGCAGCCGTAGACGGTCGTGTCCGGAGCCAGTGCTCCCGCTCCTGTTGCGAACAGGTCGCAGACGGTGCCCCGCATCCCCGCCGAGCCGTCGTCGGTCGCGACACGTGCGTCGGACGGGCGCGGCAGCACTCCGTGGAGCAGCGCGTCAGCGGTCCTGGCCCCGACGTACACGGTCGTGTCGACGCCCGCCGATTCAAGACGCTGGACCAGATGGCGCACACCCGCGACACCGATGCCGCCCGCGACGACGGCCGCATGCGACCCGGCCGGCGGGAGACGGAACCCATTGCCGAGCGGTCCCATCATGGCGAGAGATGACCCGACCGGGAGCTCGGCGAGCGTCCGTGTGCCCTCTCCGCGGAGCTCGATGAGCAGTTCCACGGCGCCGTCGTCGGTCAGACCGGCGACGGAGAAGGGTCGCCTGAACGCGCGCTCGCGTCCCGTATCGACGTGCACGAACTGCCCCGGCTCCGCCGAATCGAACGGCGTCTGGGGTCTACACGCCAACAGCAAGCTCGTCGCGCTCGGCATCAGCCGAGCCTCGAGCGTTGCCTGAACGTCCCGTGTCATGGTCCCCCTCTTCGAACACGATCCTGCCGCGCGTGATGGTCATGCCCACCCGTCCTCTCAGCGTCTTCCCGATGTACGGCGAGTTCGCTGACTTCGATCGGAAGTGGTCGGCGTCCACCGTCCACTCGGCGTCCGGGTCGAAGACGACGATGTCGGCGCGCTTCCCGGCCTCCAACGTGCCGCCCGGGATGTTGAGCGCGCGAGCGGGGCCCGAGGTCAACAGCGCCAGCGCCTTCGGGAGCGTGAGCGTTCCCGTGTGGACGAGGTGTGTCAGTGTGACGGGCAGGAGCGTCTCGAGCCCGATCATCCCCGGAGGCGCCGCATCAAACTCGACCTGCTTCTCCTCAAGCGAGTGCGGCGCGTGGTCGCTCGCGATGGCATCGATCGTGCCGTCGGCGAGTCCGGTCTTGATCGCCTTGACGTCGTCCGCCGTCCTGAGCGGCGGGTTGACGCGGAGGCTGGAGTCGTAGGATCGGACGTCGTCGTCCGTCAGACTGAAGTAGTGGGGACAGGTCTCGCAGGTGACCGCGATCCCGTCGGCCTTCGCCCGACGCACGAGTTCGACCGAACCGGCCGTCGAGACGTGCGCGATGTGCAGCCTCGCACCGACGCTCGCCGCCAGGATGATGTCCCGGGCCACCATGATCTCCTCGGCGGCGGCCGGGATGGGGCGCAGACCGGCCCGTGTGGAGGCCAGTCCCTCGTGCATGACACCGTGACCGACGAGGCTCGGGTCCTCGCAGTGCGAGATGACGGGTCGTGCGACCATGCCGGCGTAGTCGAGCGCTCGACGCATGACGTTGGCGTCGGCCACCGAGCAGCCGTCGTCGGAAAAGGCGACGGCCCCTGCCGTCGCGAGCTCGGCCATACCGGTGAGGGTCTTCCCCTCGCGCCTCATCGTGATCGCGGCGATCGGATGGACCGTGGCGAGCTTCCCGCGGCTCTTGACGTACTCCACCCACGAGGGGTCGTCAATGGCGGGGTCGGTGTTCGGCATCGCGGCGACCGTCGTGACGCCGCCGTGGACGGCTGCCTTGGTCCCGCTCTCGATGGTCTCCTCGTCCTCCCGGCCGGGCTCCCGAAGGTGCACGTGGATGTCGACGAGTCCGGGCGCGACGACCGAGCCGCTGACGTCGATCTCGGTCGCGTCGGCCGCGTCGATCGAGGACCCGATCTCGGAAATGGAGCCGTTCTCGATGAGCACGTCGAGTATCGCGTCGGTGTTCGAGGCCGGGTCGATGACGCGTCCGCCTCTGAGGATCATCCGCTTCATATCGTCACCTCCGCGAGGATCTCAGGCTCGTCGACACGCTCGGCGGCGCGCACGCGCGAGAGGAGGTAGAGGACCGCCATCCTGACGGCGACGCCGTTCGTGACCTGGTCGAGGATGACCGACCGCGGTCCATCGGCGACATCGGGTGCGAGTTCGACGCCCCGGTTGATCGGACCCGGGTGCATGATGAGCACGTCGTCCCGCATGCGCGCGAGCCGTTCGCTGTCGATCCCGAAGAGGTTTGTGTACTCGCGCAGGCTCGGAAGGAAGGCGCCCTCCTGTCGCTCGCGCTGGATGCGCAGGATGTTGACGATGTCGGCGTCGGCCGTCGCCTCGTGGATATCGTGGCTCACGGTCACGCCCATCGCCTCGACCTCGGCCGGCATGAACGTCTTCGGGCCGCAGAGCGTGACGTCCGCGCCCATCGTCTTCAGTCCCCATATGTCGGACCTGGCGACCCGCGAGTGGACGATGTCGCCGACGATGGTGACGCGTTTGCCGTCGAGGTCGCCGACGTTCTCGCGCATCGTGAACAGGTCGAGAAGCGCCTGGGTCGGGTGCTCGTGCGGGCCGTCACCGGCGTTGATGATCGACCCGTCGATGTGTTGTGTGAGGAAGTGCGGGGCGCCCGGCGACGGGTGGCGCATCACGACCATGTCCACCTTCATGGCCTCGATGTTCCGGGCCGTGTCGCGGAGCGTCTCCCCCTTCTTGAGACTCGACGTGGACGCCGAGAAGTTCATGACGTCCGCCGAGAGTCGCTTCTCGGCGAGCTCGAACGACATGCGCGTCCGCGTACTCGCCTCGAAGAACAGATTGACCACGGTGATGCCCCGGAACGTCGGCACCTTCTTCACCGGACGGTCCAGAACCTCCCTGAACTTCGAAGCCGTGTCGAGGATCGTCGTGATCTCGTCGCGGCCGACTTCCTCGAGGCCCAGGAGGTGCTTGCGGCTCCAGCCCATTCCCTCCTCCTCGAGGCCGAGGGTGAAACACAGAGACGGGTCACGCCGGCTACTGCTGGCGACAACCCGTCCTTATGGCTGTGTTTCGCTTCACCCTTTCTAGCCTCGCAGTGCTAGTTTAAAAGGCTACTTCCTGTCTATGGTGCGGAGTATAGGTGCGCGCCTCTCGGTTCGCAAGCCCTTTCGGACGGTTTCTGTGTTTTTTTTTCGTGAGGACGCCACGGCCCCGCCGGGAGCAGCACCGGTCCGTCGCGGTTCCCTAGTCCCCGCGGAGCGGGACGACGCAGATGAACTTCAGCGGGCCGCCGCCGGTGTTGACGAAGTTGTGCTCCTCATCCGGCTCGACCAGTACCGCGTCGCCGGCCCTGAAGGCCGCATCGCCGTTCTCGGACTTCAGGACACCCTCGCCTTCGACGATGTAGACGACGTGCTCCCAGTCGTGCGCGTGCCACGGGGTGTGGCCGCCTCGGGCCAGCTCGAAGAGCCGCATCGCCGCGCTCGGCGCGCCGTCGCCCGCGGTCACGAGGCCGGCCTTCTTCACGCCCTCGGCGCCCTCGACCTCGATCGGCTGCGGCATCCGGTCACTTGCCTTCATGTGCTTCATGATGTGACTCCTCTCAGGTCGGGTCAGCTACCGGAGAACATGCCGATCAGCTGTCTGGCCGGCCACGCGAAAGCGCTGCTCCACACGAGGTGCTTGAGTACGAGCACGGCGAAGATCACGACGAGCGCGCGGAGCGAGTCCTGCTCGCTCTCCCAGGCGACACGTCCGGAGAACGTATGCGAGCTCTCCGGCTCTGCCGGAATCGTCCTCGGGAGCCACCGCGGCACTCGCGATACGTAGTCCCGATAGTCGTCGCCGAACTGGTTGGTGAGGATGCGTTCCTCCCAGGCGACGATGGCGGCATACTGGAGGAAGAACAGCACCGGGAAGACCGCGATCAGCCACTCCACGCGCGACAGCATGATGAGGCCGAGCGCCAGCGCGAAGTTGCCGATGTAGAGCGGGTTCCTCACGCGGGCGAACGGACCGGCGGTCACCAGCTCCTTGACCTTCGTGCCGCGAGTCCGCGTGCGCTTCCCCGCGTAGCCGACCGCGTGAATGCGGATTGCCTCGCCCGCTCCGATGAATGCCAGGGACGCCGCCAGCACGGAGAGCGGGAGCCCGGCGGGGGTCGGCCACAGGAAGATGAGGAGCACGAGCGCGAGCGGCGTGACGCCGCGCGCCCGGAACAGCGCCCCGCCGAACGCCTCCCATCCGGTCATCCCAGCGGTCGCGGATGTCTTCGAGTCCATCGCTGACGGTCCCTTCCATTCACGTGTCGTCGACCGGCTTCGTCCGCCGGCACGAGGCAGGATACCAGCTTGCCGGAGAGCGTGCCACAACAGAAGCGGGGGCCGGTGCTCCGGCCCCCGCTCGCCTGCCTTGCTGCGGTTCCCGCAGGGAACCGCCAAGCTCTCGCTTCCGGCGAGCCCTGCGCTTCCCGCAGGGAAGCGCCAAGCTCGCGCTTCGCGCGAGCCTACTTCAGCATGACCATCTTGTGGGACTCGCTGAAGGTCGGCGTGTTCATGCGGTAGAAGTAGACGCCGCTGGCGCACTT